>ENA-OFCX01000120-OFCX01000120.1-metagenomes-genome-assembly--contig:-NODE-120-length-42271-cov-4.348896_pt1 | contig 42271 bp, 31 predicted proteins | sample MGYA00153384_OFCX01 | MGnify analysis MGYA00153384
ACGGGTCGGGCTATTCACTTTTTTGCCATTCTGAGAGAAACGTAGAATCTTTATTTAATTGTTTTTGAAAGTCAGAAAATCCGCCTTTGGCAGACTAAGCCACGCTTCGATTTTATTTTTTTGCAAATATTATACTTAACTACTTTATTAATACAAATAGGTTTTGAAAATTTAAAATCCAATGCTATATATAACTAAATTAGCAAAATTCCAGTAATCTTCCCCTAGCCCGGATTGAAGCGGCATCCTTTTTTTCCCATTAAAAAACAATTCATTTAAAAAAAGATACAGCGTAAAGCCGGATTAGCTCCAAATTTTTATCCATTTAAAATTCATCTTTCTTTTTATTAAAGACCTACCTAAACTAAAAGCTGGCTTACATTAAAAATGAATTAAAAAAGAATTAAGAAACAGCAATCATCCTTTTCAAGATTTAAAGAAAGAAGGATTTGCACTTAGAAATTTGAAACACCGAATCATTGCACGAAACCAAAAGAAATCCTAAATTCAGCATCGTTAACATGTGCAAAAAAATAACTGACAAAATGGCGAATAAACTAAGCAAGTATTCGTTGTTTTTAGAAATCAGATTCAAATGGTAGTTTAATTGCTTAATTATGCGGTTTGGCTTGATTTTGATACAAACAATTGATCAATAAATAAGGTATTCATTATATAAAATCAATAAATAAAATGGCATTAGAATTTACAGACGCAAACTTCGACGAATTAGTGTTGAAATCAGACAAACCAGTTTTGGTAGATTTTTGGGCAGAATGGTGTGGACCATGCCGCATGGTAGGTCCATTGGTTGAAGAAATTGCAAAAGATTACGATGGCAAGGCCGTTGTAGGAAAAGTAAACGTAGATACAAACCCGGAAATTTCGATGAAATTCGGTATCAGAAATATTCCTGCATTACTTTATTTCAAGAATGGGGAAATTGTAGACAAGCAAATTGGTGCAGTACCTAAGTCTGTTTTGGCTGGTAAACTGGATGCTCAACTGGTATAAGTTTGTTTAGGTAAAAGATAAATCCTGCTCAAAAGGCAGGATTTTTTTTTATAGCAGTTTAAGAAATTCGTTAAAATATTTTCGTTATTTAAGTTATGGAAAGTTTTCACCAAGAGGCAGGTATCCGAAATTTTGAAAACCTGGAACTATTAGCTGCTCAGGTAGTTGAGGGATTTATAACGGGATTACATAAAAGTCCATTTCACGGTTTTTCGGTTGAATTTGCCGAACACCGATCCTACAATTCAGGCCAGTCGATAAAAAACATTGATTGGAAGTTGTATGCCCGCACCGATAAATTGTTTGTTAAACGATTTGAAGAGGAAACAAATTTACGTTGCCAGCTTGTAATCGATCAATCATCGTCGATGTACTACCCAACGGTAGGGTATTCTAAAATACAATTTGCGGTAGAAGCTGCTGCTGCACTGGTTTATTTGCTAAAAAAACAACGAGATGCTTTTGGATTAAGCGTTTTTTCGGAGGAAATAGATTTTCATTCGGAAGCAAAATCTACTACGGTGCATCAAAAATTGATTTTCAATCAGTTAGAGAAAATGTTGAAAACGAATGTGCAGCATAAAACTGGAATTTCTGCTGCTTTGCACCAAATTGCAGAAAGTGTACACAAGCGTTCGCTCATTATTTTGTTTACCGATACGTTTGAAAATGTTGGCGAAAGTGAATCTGTTTTTGCTGCTCTACAACATTTGAAGCATAATAAACACGAAGTGGTAGTATTTAATGTTACCCAAAAAGAGCAAGAAGTGGATTTCGATTTCCCCAACCGTCCGTACATATTTGTAGATGTGGAATCGGGCGAAAAAGTGAAATTATTTCCCGACCAAGTAAAAGAAGAATACTTGAAAGCCATAACCATGCACCGCAAAGAACTAGAAACTAAATGTGCTCAATACCACATTGATTTAATTGATGCAGATATAAAAGATGGTTTTTCGGGAGTGTTGAATGCGTATATGATTAAGAGGGGGAGGATGAGGTAGGGGGGGATTTTCCAATCTAAATTTCAAATAGATCAATCTTCATAAAGAATTCTTTCAAAATATCTCAGCACAATCAAAGATTCTTTTCTGACTAAAATGGATTCTTTTTTAAGTTGTTTTTCTATTATTTTCCTTTTTTGTACTTGGTTATAATAGCCAATAGCGTTGTTTATATAGCTATTTCTCGAAATTGTTAAATTGGAAAGAATTTTTTCAGTTTCTCTAAATATTGAATCTTCTATTTTTAATGAAACTTTTTTCATTGTTAATTATGTGTATGACTAATGTGTTTTTGAAATAAACGGTTTTTTACTTTCTAATTATGCTACAAGAAACCGAATTGTATTATCACAACAAATTAAAACTTACAAAATTCATTTTTATTTTATGAGTAATCTTATGTATTTATTAGTTAAATATAAATTTTAAGTTTAGTACAATTGTATATTCAGGAAAAGAAGATTTCATTTTTGATAATTAATAAGGTATGAATCTCATAGTAGAGAATAATCATCAAAAGAGATAAAAATAATGGAATTAAAACTCGAAAATCTAAAATATCAGGACGATGCCATTCAATCGGTGGTAAAGGTGTTTGACGGAACAGAGAAAAACACTTTTGACAATGCTTGCTTTGAAGGCATACGTTCAAATGTTTCTAAGCTTTCTGTTGAGCAATTGCAAGAAAATATAAAATCAGTTGCCGAAGAAAATGGAATTGAACTTGAAACTTTAAAACTGACAGAAGAAACGGACCTAACAATAGAAATGGAAACAGGTACAGGTAAAACATTGGTGTACATTAAATCCATTTACGAATTATATAAGCATTACGGCTTTACAAAATTTATCATTCTTGTTCCTTCTGTTGCTATCAGACAAGGCATTTTAGGAACATTCAGGTCGTTTAACAGCCAATTAGAAAGCATTTACGGCTTCAAGCCCAACGCTTTTGAATATGACAGTAAGAAGTTGAACAAAGTAACCAACTTTATTGAAGACCAGCATCCACAAGTAATGATTATGACTTTGGCTTCCTTCAACTCCGAAGACAAAATATTAAACCAGGCACAGCGTGAAGATTTATTTGCAAACATTCCTTTTATTGAAGCTATCGGAAAAACAAATCCGATTATTTTAATGGACGAGCCACAGGAGGGAATGGATACAGTAAACTCTGTTAAACAAATTGCGAAACTGAATCCATTATTTAAAATCCGTTATTCTGCTACGCATAAAGTTGTAAAAAACTTATTATACCGCTTAACGCCTTATGACAGTTACAAGCAGGGATTGGTTAAAAAAATTGAAGTGCTGACCGTTACTGAAAAGAATGACGAAGCAACCATAAAAATTGAATTAACCGAAATACAAAATGGAACAAGTGCCCCGAAAGCTAAACTTAAGGCTTGGCATCAATCTAACTCAACAAACAAATTTGATTTTAAATTGACGGCTTGGCTTAAAGTGGGCGATAATTTGGGAGAAAAAACAAACAATCCAAGTTACTTAAAATATAAGATTGAACGCATCAATAAAAGTTTGAGAACTGGGAAATGGAGCATTACTTTTTCTAATGGTGCTGAATTATTTGAAAAACAAACATCGGGTAATTTAGATAATATTTGGGCTTTGCAATTGGAATGGCTCATACATCGCCACTTTATTAAAACACAAAAATTGGCAACCAAGGGAATAAAATGTTTATCCCTGATATTCATTGACAGAGTTGCAAACTATATGGGAGAAACGCCCATTATTAAAAACCTTTTCATTTCAACATACAAAGGAATTTATCCTGAATATAACGATGGTAAAACCCCAACCAACCAACATATACAAGACCTTCAAGGATATTATTTCGCACAAAAAGCAAGCGGTGAATATGCCGACAATGAAGGAGGAGTAAAAGAACAAGGAAAAATTTATGAATTGATCTTAAAGGGGAAAGAAGAATTACTAACCATTTCAAATCCTGTACAATTCATTTTTTCCCACTCTGCTTTGGGCGTTGGTTGGGACAATCCAAATGTTTTCAATATCGCAACATTAAACACAGCCTATTCAGAAATCCGTAAACGACAAGAGATTGGTAGAGGATTACGAATTTGCGTAAACCAAGACGGGAAACGAATTTATGATGATCCAAGAACACAGGCAGGAGATGAAATTAATTTGCTTACGGTTATCCCAAATGAAACCTACGAAACCTTTGTAACACAATATCAAAAAGAAATTAATGATGTGTATGGAACAAAAGATGCGGGGGCAAAAATGCGGCACAACCACAAAGGAGAAGATAAAGATATCAGAAGCTTTAAGCGAAACCCAAAATCAGAAATAGAAAATGCCTTTAAAAAATATTGGAAAGCTTTAGCAAAAAAAACTGACTACTCCGTTTATTTTGACCAATCGACATTAATTAGCAATGCGATTGAAAAAATCAGTGAAATATCTATTCCCCAATACCTCATTGAAGTTAGAGGTGGAATGATTAATTCGATTGATGAAGATAATATAGAAACCGAACATACGGGTAGAGAAACCACTGCATTAAAAGCAAATTTTAATGCGTATGATTATTTGGAAGAATTTAGCGAAAGTACCGGACTTGATTACTCCGCAGCAGCAAAAATTTTATTGGGATTGAAAAACCACGCAGATTTTGTAAGAAACCCTCCCCGATTTTTAGCCGAAGCCATTGGCGTAATGAAACAAGTTGAACTGGACGAAATGCTTAGAGAATTAAACTATAACGTAGTTGGCGAATATGCTGAAGATTTTGATAGTTTATTCCCTCTATTAGTAAAAGCCACCTTAACTGAAAATAATTTATTTAGAGGAGTAAGAGAAACGCCAAATAAAGGTGTTTACGATGGCTTTGTGTATGATAGCGGCATAGAAGACCAGTTTGGATTATATGCAGAAAATGACCATGAGGTAGTGTGTTTCTTAAAATTACCAAGTTGGTATAAAATTAAAACGCCTATTGGAGAATACGAACCCGATTTTGGTTTGGTAATGAAACGAAAAGAGCTGAAAAGTGGAAATGAAAACGAGTTTTATTTTGTGATAGAAACCAAAGGAACAAACGATATTAACGATAAAAAGGCCCTTACAGAAAGTGAAGAATATAAAATAAACTGTGCAATCAAACACTTTACAACTTTAGGTGTGGAAGTGCATTACAAGGCTCCAATTAAGGATTACCCGTTTTTTAAAACAGAAGCAGACAAAACCATTAACAAAGTAATTGATCAAGCATAAGACAATGGAAAACATAAACGACTACATGCCCTTGAGCAACGATTGGAACAACGAACGCTTGGAAACCTTGAAAAAAATGTTTCCTGACCTATTTACCAACGAAGGCAAACTTAATATTGACGAGCTCAAAAAAGTAGTTGACCCGAAAAGCGTAAACGAAACCGAACGGTATGAATTTCGTTGGTTTGGCAAAAGCCAAGCGAAACGCAACGCCTTTACGCCAAGCAATGCTACATTGATATTTGATGAACATAGAAGCGTTAACCCAACGAAAAGTGAAAACCTGATAATTGAAGGAGAAAATTTAGAAGTGCTAAAACTGTTAAGCACAGGTTATCGAGAAAAAATAAAGTGCATTTACATTGACCCGCCATACAATACAGGGAATGATTTTGTGTATTCCGATAACTTTAACCAAGACAAAAAAGCATATTGGGAAGATGCTGGAGTAATAGAATACGGTCTTAAAATAGATACCAATGCTGAAACTGATGGACGATACCATAGTAATTGGCTAAATATGATGTATAGCCGACTGTTGATTGCAAGGCAGCTACTAAGAGAAGATGGGGTAATATTCATTTCAATTGATGATAATGAAGTACATCATTTAAGAAAGTTATGTGATGATGTTTTTGGAGAAGACAACTTTGTCTCAAACATTATTTGGGAGAAGAAATTTGCACCTTCAAATGATGCAAAGTGGTTTTCTGCTAATCACGACCATATTATTTGTTATGCAAAAAATAAAGATATTTATCGTCCTTTTTTACTTGATAGAAGTGAAGGAGCATTAGCCAGATATAAAAATCTCGATAATGATTTGCGTGGCGAATGGGTATCAGGCGATATGACTGTAAAGACTTATAGTGCTCAATACGATTATGAAATAACGACTCCATCTGGTAGAAAGGTTAATCCACCTAAAGGTATTTGCTGGCGATTTTCTAAAGACAAATTTCAAGAATTAGTTGAAGATAAACGAGTATGGTTTGGCGAAAATGGAGGAAATGTTCCCAGACTTAAACGCTTCCTTAGTGAGGTTAAAGATGGTATTACGCCATTGACTATTTGGTATCATAAAGATGTAGGACATAACCAAGAAGCAGCTCAAGAATGTAGAAAAATATTTGATGGAGAACAATATTTTGATACTCCAAAGCCTGTAAGATTACTTAAAAGAATAGCAGAACTTTCTGTCAATGGAGGTGATATTATTATGGACTTCTTCTCGGGTTCAGGGACAACAGGACAAGCAATAAATGAATTAAACTTAGAAGATAATGGAAGCCGTAAGTTTATTTTAGTTCAAATTCCAGAATCGGTAGATGAAGATAGTGAAGCCTATAAAGCAGGTTTAAAAAAAATTAGTGATATAACTATAGAGCGAAATAAACGAGTTATAGCAAGAATAGATGAAGAAAGGAAAAAAGAACAACCTGATTTATTTACCAATGGCAATAAAGAAGATGTTATAAACGGTTTAGGTTTCAAGGTATTCAAATTGGTAAAATCAAATTTTCCAAGAGTTGAGTTTGCTCCCGACCCTGAAAAAACGGACGAAGAAAATATTGAATTGCTGAAAAAATACATTTCAGACAAAGAAGCTCAATTGGTAACGGCTTTCAATCATGATGAATTGATGACTGAAATATTATTGAAAAAAGGTTTCAACTTAAATTACACAACAGAAAAGCAAGAACAATTCGAGAAAAATGAAATATATCTTGCCACAGACGGAGAAAAAGAAACTTTGATTTGCTTAGATGTTACTATTGAAATGGAAACAGTTGAGTATTTCAAGAAACACACCGATAAAAAATTCATTTGCCTTGAACGTGCTTTAGACACAACAAAAAAATACAATCTAAAACATTATATGGGCGATATGTTTAATGCGTTTTAAATATGGAAAGAAATATTCATCTAAAAGCATTTGATGATGGCACAAAGGCTAAACTTTCAATTTTTAAAGATTATCTAAGAGAATGGCTACCAGTATTTATAAGTAAAAAGGACATTTTTTGGAGAACGATAAATATATATGACTTTTTTGCCGGACCAGGCGAAGATATAAATGGGGTTAAAGGAACACCTAACATTATATTAGATGAATTAATAGTGCATCATGCGGACATAATTTCAAAAAACTTAAATGTAAATCTCTATTTCAATGAATTTGATAATGAAAAATTTTTACGTTTAAATAATTTACTATCGACCGTAGATAATGAAAAAAACCCTTTTAAAATTGAAGTAGATTGTCTTGATTTTAAAGTAGCTTTTGTAAAGAAAATAAACGAATTAAAAAGTAAAGATGTTGCAAATCTCCTATTTTTAGATCAAAATGGCATAAAGCATATAGGAGAAGAAGTTTTTAAAGAAATTATACAAATCAAAAGAACAGATTTTTTGTTTTTTATATCCTCTTCAACAATAAAGAGATTCTGTGATCATCCAAATATCCTTCAACACATTAAACTAAGTAAAGAAGAAGTTAAAAAAACCCCATATCATCAAATACATAGATTAGTTTTAGAATATTATCGAGAATTAATTCCAAAAACTACTGAATATTATTTAGCGCCCTTTTCGTTAAGAAAAGGCAGTGGTGTTTACGGGATAATATTTGGTAGTAGTCATGTATTAGGTATTGAAAAATTCCTAACTACATGCTGGAAATTAGATCCTGATAGAGGCGAAGCTAATTTTGATATTGACAATGACAACATTAAAGTTGGGCAATTTGATATGTTTACAGGGTCTATTGCTAAACCAAAAAAAATAGAGTTTTTTGAAAATGATTTATACGAAAACATTCTTACAAAAAAATTAAAAAATGATAAAGAAATATATCTTTTCACTTTGTCAAATGGCTTTTTACCCAAGCACGCAAAAAGTGTAATTAAAGAATTAATATCAAATAATAAAATACAAAATGTTGATTTGAATTTGTCTAGTAAAATTTGTCAAAAAACCGCGTTATTAACAGCAATAAAAGTGAATTAAAATGGCACAATCTAGTATCGAATGGACTGAAATGACTTGGAACCCAACTGTGGGTTGCACGAAAATTTCTGCGGGCTGCAAATTTTGCTATGCAGAAGTAATGTCAAAAAGACTAAAGGGAATGGGGCAGGAAAAATATAAAGCGGGATTTAAAGTTGTAAAACCTCATCCTGAGTCATTAAATATTCCCTATACATGGAAATCCTCAAAAGTTGTTTTTGTTAATTCTATGAGCGATTTATTCCATGAAGATATACCAACCGAATATATAAAAGCAGTTTTTTCAGTAATGAATGATAATCCTCAACATGTTTTTCAAGTCTTGACCAAAAGAGCGGAAAGGCTTTTTGATATTCATAAAAACTTGAAATGGACACATAACATTTGGATGGGCGTTTCTGTAGAAGATGATAAGGTAACCGACCGCATTGACTTTTTAAGAAAGACAAGAGCTAAAGTAAAATTTTTATCTCTTGAGCCTCTGATTGGGCCTTTAAAGAAATTAAACTTAAAGAAAATTGACTGGGTAATTGTTGGCGGAGAAAGCGGACACAATCCAAGACCAATGAATCCTGACTGGGTTTTAGATATACAAGAACAATGTAATAAATCTGATGTAGCATTCTTCTTTAAACAATGGGGCGGTAGAAATAAAAAAGCTGCAGGTCGAGTTCTTAATGGTAGAACTTTTGATGCTATGCCAGAGATTTTAGAATTAGAAAAAAACTCTAAATAGATTTCATTACCTCCCCCATACTTTCCAATATCACCCCACAAGCCTCCCTTATCTCATCTTCTGTTATAATTAATGGTGGAGCCAATCTCATGCTATTGTTATTGTGCAGAAACCAATCGGTGATTACTCCTTTTTGTATGCTGCGATCAATAACATTCTTGAGTGTTTCAAAATCAGGGAGTTGAATCGCCATCATTAAGCCAATTCCTCTAAATTCGCTGGTGAGTGGGTGAACTAATAATTCTTTGAACAATTCAGATTTCCGTGCAACAGATTGGGGCAATTTATTTTCTGTTAAAAAAGTAAATGCTGCTAAGCCAGCAGCACAACATACCGGGTGACCACCAAAAGTGGAGATGTGACCTAATATTGGATTCTCTTTTAATACCGACATTAATTTACTCGAAGCACAAAATGCACCTAAAGGCATTCCACCACCCAGCGCTTTTGCCAGTACCAACACATCTGGAATTACATCAAAGTTTTCAAAAGCAAATAACTTTCCAGTACGACCAAAAGCACATTGTATTTCGTCAAAAACTAATAAAGTACAGGTTTCATCACAGCGTTTTCGCAAGGCTTGTAAATATTCTTTATTGGGTATTGTAACACCCGATTCCCCTTGTATGGTTTCAATAAATACTGCGGCAGTTAGGCTGGTAATTAATGGAATATCTTCCATCTCATTGTAGCGGATGAAAGAAATATCTGGGAGTAAGGGGCGGTATGCCATCTTGTATTCTTCGTTTCCCATTATACTCAATGAGCCTTGGCTGCTGCCATGGTAAGAGTTTTTGCAGGCAATAATTTCTGTTCTTCCAGTTACTCTTTTTGCCAGTTTCATCGCACCTTCTATGGCTTCCGAACCTGAGTTTAGGAAGAATATGGAATTTAAACTTTCGGGTAAAAATTTAGCTAATGCTTCTGCATAGCGAACTTGTGGTGTTTGTATATATTCTCCATACACCATCAGATGCATATAAGCTGCCGCTTGTTTGCTTATGGCATCTATTACTTTTGGGTTGCTATGTCCAATATTACTTACCCCAATTCCAGAAATCAGATCAATGTATTTTTTACCTTCCTGATCATAAAGGTATATTCCTTCAGCTTTTGCAATTTCAAGCATAAGCGGAAAGTCGGTTGTTTGGGCGTTATGCTCCAGAAATAATTGGCGAAGGGTTTTCATTGGTGTAAAAATAAAAAAAGGCTTGCAGAAACCACTATCTGCAAGCCTAAAACCAACTCAAACCACAATTAGTTTTTTCTAACCTCTTGAATTTTTTTCAACAGAGCACGTTTATAGCCTTGCTCAGCAACATATAATTTTGCCACTTTGCGAATGGGTAAAATGGATTTAAAACGGCTATGATATCTTTTTTCTATATCTAATTCTTTCTGTCTATAAATCATTTCATTGTCAACTAAGGTTTCTATTTCTTTATCTTTCAACTCGTCTATGGTAGTTTTAGCTTCTTTTATTCCAAATCTTCTTTCTTTTTGAACGGTTGCCAACTCCCGCTGAAATTCATTATAAACCGGCCAGAAAGTCTTTGCTTCATCACTGGTTAATTCAAGTTGTTTAATAAAATAAGCAATTTTAAAATTTTCGATATTTTCACCTATTTTATTTCCTTGAGCGTAAATTAAACTGCTAATTGAAAACAGTAGTAAAAAAGCAATAAGTATTTTTTTCATAATTGTTCTGTCAATGTTTTTTCATCAATAAATTCTAATAGCAAAAGCTCATATTCTGTAAGGTTTTCATCTTCTTTTTGCGAAGAGAGGTAAACAGATGCATACGTTTCTTCTAGTAAGCGGCTATCAAATTCTTCCATCGGTATATCATCAAAACTAATAGAAGCCTGTTTAAAATCAAGAGTTGAGTTTTGTTTGGTAATGATAAAAATAGAAGCACCACCTAAAATAAATAAGCAAATTACAGCTGCAATTTTCGCATATTTAGAGAAAGTAAAAGTTTGAACTTCTGTTTGCTTAGCAATGCCTTCAATTTTTTTAAGCGTATCAATTCGTAATGTTGAAAAATAATTATCTGGTACTACAAATGGATTACTTTTATCTGCATTGCCAAAGTCAGGCAGATATTCTTCTTCGTCGTTTGGTGTTAAATGTGATTGCATAATGTTATTACGATACTTTTTATTTGAATTGGTTTAATCTTCCTTTAATAATTTTTCAATTTTTTTCACTGCAAAGTGGTACGATGCTTTTAAAGCACCAACGCTGGTGCCTACTACTTCAGAAATTTCTTCATATTTCATTTCCTCAAAATATTTCATGTTGAAAACTAAACGCTGTTTGTCAGGCAGTGTTAATATAGCTTTTTGTAACGCTAATTGAATTTTATTACCATCCAGATAAGCTCCATCTACTAATTTATCAGCAAGATCATGGCTTACATCATCAAACGAAACAGTCGGACGAAGTTTTTTTCGATTTAAAAAAGTAATACATTCATTACTTGCAATTCTATATAGCCAGGTATATAGTTTGGAATCTTCTCTAAAATTATCCAGATTTTTCCACACTTTAATAAATACATCCTGCACCAGATCATTAGCATCATCATGATCCAATACCATACGCCTTACATGCCAGTAAACGCGCTGCTGATACTTTTTCAGCAGACTATCAAAAGCCTGATTCCGGGTATTTTGATTTTTAAAATTAGCCAGAATGGCTGCGTCTTCCTGATGCAAAAGTTTAAAAAGTTATGATGTACTTATTACTCTTTACTCAGTAAAAATTATTTTCTGCCAAGTACTTTATGTACTGCATTTACAATATGTGCTGCATCCAATCCGTATTTTTTCATCAATTGGTCAGGAGTGCCACTTTCACCAAAACTATCATTCACCGCAACATATTCAATAGGTGTCGGATTGTTTCTGGCTAAAATTTGGGCAATACTATCGCCCAATCCTCCATTCATTTGATGTTCTTCGGCTGTTACCACACATCTTGTTTTTTTTACCGATTGTAAGACGGCTTTTTCGTCCAGAGGTTTAATGGTATGAATATTAATTATTTCTGCACTAATGCCTAATTCTGCAAGCATTTGACCGGCTTCTATGGCTTGCCAAACCAAATGGCCAGTTGCAAAAATGCTCACATCTTTTCCTTCATTTAATAAAACTGCTTTTCCGATTTCAAAAATCTGATCGGCAGGGGTAAAGTTGGGTACTGCTGGTCGACCAAAACGTAAATAAACCGGACCAACATATTCAGCAATGGCAATAGTTGCTGCTTTAGTTTGGTTGTAATCGCAAGGATTGATAACCACCATATTTGGCAACATTTTTATCATTCCCAAATCTTCCAGAATTTGATGTGTTGCTCCATCTTCTCCCAGAGATAAACCCGCGTGTGAAGCACAAATTTTTACGTTTTTATTCGAGTAAGCTATAGATTGGCGAATTTGATCATATACTCTACCGGTTGAAAAGTTGGCAAACGTTCCCGTAAAAGGTATTTTACCTGCTGTTGCAAAGCCAGCAGCAAGTCCCATCATATTAGCTTCTGCAATACCAACTTGTACAAATCGTTTAGGATGTTCTTTTGCAAATGCATCCATTTTCAACGAACCGGTCAAATCGGCGCAAAGTGCCACTACGTTTTCATTGCTTTTGCCTAACTCCGATAAGCCAGCTCCAAATCCAGAACGGGTATCCTTTTTTTCACTAAACGTATATTTTTTCATTCAATCTATTTGATAGCAAAAGTAGAAGAAAATTTGAAAGGGGATGATAAACTCGAAGTTTGTGTTTTTTATTCTTTTTTTAGTTTGGTATTACTAATTTTTAAATAATATACAATATTTTTAAAATTATTAGGTCTCGTCATTTCTGACGAGATGAAAAACGGGTCGGGCTTTCCGCATTTTGCCATTCTGAGAGAAACGAAGAATCTTTATTTAATTGTTTTTTAAAGGATCTTGTCAAAAATGACAAGACCGCTTCTATCCATAAGCCTTATAACTCCGATGTTAAATTATTGTTTAATAAATTAATTTTCATGAAAAGTACTATAAATCAATTTATTTTTTATTAAACTCTTTATAGTAAATCTATTAAAAAGACATAAAACCGTTTGTTCTTTAAGCAGTTATCAAAATGATTAAATAATATGGCAAAAACATAAATATGGAAATAAAGTCTATAAAATCAGAGTTTGATTACAATGAAGCACTAAAAAGATTAGAAATAATTTTTGATGCAAAAGCCGGAACTTCAGAAGGTGATGAATTAGAAGTTTTAGCAATATTAATTAATCAATACGAAAATGAGCATTTTCCTATTGGTTTCCCAGATCCGATTGAAGCAATTAAATTTCGTAGGGAACAAATGGGATACACACAAAATGATTTAGCAAACATTTTAGGACTAAAAAATAGAGCAAGTGAAATTTTAAATTGAAAAAGGAAATTATCATTGGCAATGATCAGACAAATTCATGAAAGGTTAAATATCCCAACTAATGTCTTGATTCAAAACTATTAATAATCCAAATAAGATAATTACAATTTAAAAGAAATTGATTTTCCAGAAATAATTCCGAATGAAAATTCTTTGGTTGAATCTGATTTTTTAGCAGCGCGGTTCCTATAAACCAAGCGGTATTTACCAGGTTGCAAAGCAAAAGTTTCGGTAGTAATGTTTCCGGTTAAATCTGCCACCCAATTTAGTTCGCGGCCGTTTTCTTCATATATACTCGCGAAAACGGGTACTGCATCTGTATTTAAAACAGTGAGCAGTCCAGAGGTTGGTATAGTGAGTGTAGTGGTTTTACTTTGCGAAATATCGACATTGTCGACAGTAGTTTTTGGTAAGGTAAGAACCTCCACTTTATATTTCCCAACCAGTAATTTTGATGGTGAAGATTCTTCTAAGGTGCTAATTAATTTCTTGCCACTTTGGTCATAAACTATTGCTTGTATTTTTCTGGAATCAGCACCTGGAATAGTGAAAGTAAGAAAGCCTTGAGCAGCATTCACCGAAATTATATTATGTACCCCAGCTTCCAAATCAAATTTTCTTTTTTCGACTTGTGGCGTGGTATGCACCAGCAAATTGTAGGTATTTACCTGATCAATAACCATGGTGTCTGGTACTCCACGTGCATTCAAGGTATGAATAAAATTGTATTTAACTTTTCCAGTAACTGCATCTTCTAAAGTAATTCCAACATTTGTTTCGGTTGGTTTATCGTTAATATCCAATAAATTTACCTGCACGGTAGTAGAGCTTATCACTTGATTTACTACATTTTCCAGAATTTTTTTAAATGCTTTCTCATTGGTTGCATCATAATATTTCCCCATACAACTAAATGCCTTTTCAAATTCAGGAGTAGATCCTAATCCAATAATAAATGGCTTTAAAATTAGCCCTTGTTTTTGCATTTTTAGCGATACTGCACAAGGATCTCCACCACATGATTCAATACCATCTGTTATTAGAATTAATATATTTCTTTTATCAGATGTAGTATATGGAAAATCATCAGCACTTTGCAATAGCGACCAAGCAATCGGAGTAATTCCTTTTGGGTTTATATCTTCTATTTTTTCTTTAATTAATGCATGGTTTTTGGTCTTTACAGGTACTTCCAATTTAGAGTCTTTGCAATCATTGGCACTTAAAGAAGATTGGCTACCAAACAACCTTAATCCGATTTCAACTTCCGGATAATTTTCCAACGAATCAATAATGCTGTACATTACTTTTTTTGCCACATTCATCCGGTTGCTATTATCAAACGAAGTAAGCATACTACCAGAACAATCCAATAAAAATAAAATACGAGTTTTAGGAGGTACTACTTTTTTTTTAACCTGAGCAAATAAATTAGTACTTAAGCAAATACAGGTTATTAAAACGAACAAATAGCTAATTCTCTTCATCAAAAAATTACATTAGTAGTCATTGAAGAATTTATTTTTACCGCACGCTCTTTGGTTTCAAAACTATTTGCATTAATTTTTTCACGATATACAACCAAATAATTTCCGGGTTGAATGATTAATGTTTCTCGCAAAATGGCAGGATTAAATGTATGGACTTTTTCAAGCCTTGGTCCATCAGCAGAATAAACAATCGTATGCCCAAGTTTAGAAGAGTTCACAATCAATGAACCTGGAGCGGGTATATCAATCAATTTTATTTTAGATTGGCTGATTTCTACATTATCAAAATGGGTAACAGGCAAGGTCAATACATCTAAAGAATACGTATCTGTCAGGTATTTTTTTGCTGTATTGATATCCTGCACATTTATTATCTCGTTGCTTTTGCCGTCTACAATTATTTTTAAATTATTATACTTCATTAACCCTGTTATTTTTACTTGCAATGTTCCTTGGCCGGCATCAACTGCCTTTTGGGTGTGTTTTCCTGGAACCAGTTTTACATTATCAATACTAATCGGTGGAAGTGTATGAACTGTAACTTCATAAGCTTTATCAGCTTCAATTTTTAATGTATCTGGGAATCCAGCAGGTGTTAATTTATGATAAAAATTATAATTAGAAGATTTTGTCTGAGCATCATAAAATGTCATAACAACATCTGTTTCAACTGGTTTATTGTAATCATTTAACAAATTTATTTGTATAGAAGTCGGATTTAAAACTGAAGTAATTAAAACATTTGTAACTACATTAATAATCTTTTCATCATCAAGTTCATACATTTTGCCAACACAATCTAATAACTTTTTCTCTGCTTCTTTTAAACCTAAACCCAAAATATAAGGCTTGTAAAAAATCCCATTTCGTTGCAAAGCATTAGAAGTTTCGCATGGATCGCCATCGCAATTTTCTATTCCATCGGATATTAAGATAATTACATTTCTTGTTCCGGCTGTTTTAGGAAAATCTGTTGCCGATTGCGTTAATGAATAAGCAATTGGAGTTTGCCCTTGTGGAACCAGACTATTTATTTTTTGCTGAATTTCTGCCATAGTGTGTTTTCCAAAAGGAATTTCCAGTTTTGAATCCAGGCAATTTTTCTGATCACGAGGTGATTGATGCCCAAAAACACGAACAGCAGTTTGGATATTAGATTTTTGAGTTAAAGAATCCATCATTTGAAAAAGCACTTTTTTAGCCGATTCAAATTTCTTTTGGCTTTGCCAAACATCATTCATACTTCCGGAGGCATCCAGCAAAAATAAAATGTTTGCTTTATCGGACTTTGCAGGGTTTTGAGCGCTTGCAAATACTGGAAAAATAAGGAATAGAAAAACTAGTTTTTTGTAGATAGGCATCAGGTAAGTTTAACGATAAATTTCGTTGCCTTGTTATCAGCAAACATGATCAATCAATAATCTCCGAGCGTTTCATGCAATTGTGACAAAGAGTTTGCCAATTGCTCGTCATTCGGTGCAACACCATGCCATTTGTGGCTTCCCATCATAAAATCGACTCCTGCGCCCATTTCTGTATGCATTAAAATAACAACAGGTTTACCTTTACCACATTCAGTTTTTGCTTTTGCCAAGGTATTTACAGCATCTTCCATTTGGTTTCCATCCATTTTCAAAACCTCCCAACCAAATGATTTCCATTTTTCGTCGAGGTTTTTTAAGGAAAGCACATGAGCTGTAGAACCATCAATCTGTTGTCCGTTTACATCAACGGTTGCAATTATATTATCTACTTTATTGTGTGCCGCAAACATGATAGCTTCCCAGTTTTGTCCTTCCTGCAATTCGCCATCGCCCATCAATGTATAAATTAATTTATCATCACCATCCATTTTTTTAGCCATAGCTACTCCCAAAGCCACAGAAAGACCTTGGCCTAATGAACCAGAAGCAATTCGAATTCCAGGTAAATGCTCGGCAGTTGCCGGATGACCTTGTAAACGCGAATCTAATTTCCGAAAAGTACTTAACTCTGCTACATCAAAATAACCAGATCGAGCAAGCACACTATACCAAACCGGAGAAATATGTCCGTTTGATAAAAAGAAAACATCTTCATTCTTTCCGTCCATTGCAAAAGCATGGTTATGATTCATTACTTCAAAATACAAAGCCGTAAAATAGTCAGCACAACCCAGTGAACCACCCGGATGCCCGGATTGAACAGCATGAACCATTCGCACTATATCTCTACGCACTTGTTGTGCAATTTCCTGAAGTTTTGCTATATCTGCCATTTTCCTTGATTTTTTCAAAAGTAAAAAAAATATCGGCATCGGTTGGAAGATTGAACATTGATTGGAAAGGTTTTCTGAACCACGAAGACAAGAAGTAGAAATAAGTATTTAGAACCACGAAGGCTCAAAAAAGAAAATAAAGTATTTAGAACCACGATGACGCTAAGGCTCAAATAAAAGATAAAGTTTTTAGAACCACGAAGACAAGAAGTAGAAATAAAGTTTTTTGAACCACGAAGGCGCGAAGGCTCAAAGAAAAAATAAACAAATCGCTTTTTTACCTGATTGCAAATTTGTGTTTTGATGGAATTATTGCTAATTTTTTAAAATCTTCTTCATTTTCTTTTAAAAATTTGTGTCTTAGAGTCTTTGTGGTTCAATTTTTCAGAAGATCGCTTCGTGGTTCAATTTTTCAGAAGTTCCCTTTTTAGTTCATTCTTTCCTTACAATTCATAAAACTCTACCGGCAACCCATCCGGATCTTGAATAAAGAAAAACTGCTTTCCAGTATATTCATCTGTTCTTATTTCTTCGCATTCAATTCCAAAAGATTGTAATGCAAGTTGAGTTTGTAAGACATCATTAACCGAAAAAGCTAAATGCCTTAACCCTTGCGCTTCTGGAAATGATGGTCGGGGAGGAGCTTCAGGAAAATAAAATAGCTCAATCAAATAATTTCCATTTAATATAAGATCGCCTTTCCATGAATTTCGTTCGGCTCTAAATATTTCGGCTTTTAAGGTAAAACCCAAAGTATTCAAATAGAAATCTTTGGATATTGAATAATCGCTGCAAATAATGGCAATATGATGTAGTCCTGTTATTTCAATTTTCATTTTCAATAATCGTTTACTACCAATAGGTTTTGATTCATATTACAATAAATTAACATCGGAGTGCTTTGGCTTAGGGATTGAAGCGATATCCTTTTTTGCTAGATCAAAGTCCAAATTCAGGGTAAGCTGACCGCAAAAAAGATAAAGCTGAAAGCCCGACCCCCAAATTTTTTTATTTGGGGGTAAGCCCAAAATAATTTTTAAAAGGTTTTAAATCAATTATGTAAAAATTAACTAAATAAAAGATAACCAATTAAGCCAGGCGCCGGATTATAATTACCAATAAATATTATCAACATTAAATAAACTACAACATTTAACTCCACAGGTATATTTTGAAAAGAAAATAAAGATCAAAAAAAAACCCCACCGAAGCAGGGTTTTTCCAAAAGGTACTTAAAATTATTCAGCTTTTGCTTCGTCATCAGCTTTAGCTTCATCAACTGCATCTGTTTTTTCTTCTGCTGCTGGTTTAGCTTTTTTAGCTTTTGCTTCTGTCTTTGCTTCTGCACTTACTTCTGTTGCTGCTTCCGCTTCCGGACTTGCAACAACTTCAGCTTTTACTTCTGCTACTGGTTTCTCTACTTTCTCTTCTTCCTTTTTTGCCATTTTTTTAGCACTTGCTTTCGCTTCGGAAGTTTCAAGAGATGATTTTAATGCAGATAATACATCTAAATCGCCCAATGTATTTTTCTCTACAGAATCTTTAACTTTTTTAACAGCCTTTACCGTTTCATTAGTTTCTTTCTTTTTTGTGTCAGCTTCTACACGCTTTTCTACTGCTTTCGCTGCTTCGTGTATTTTGCTATGAGATAATACAATTCGCTTAGATTCTTTGTTGAATTCAATTACCATGAAATCTGTTTGCTCATCCGCTACCAGACTTGCTCCATTTTCTTTCACGCTATGTTTAGTTGGCGCAAAGCCTTCTAATCCATAAGGTAATGCAACGATTGCTCCTTTGTCAGTTACTTTCAGCACGGTTCCAACATGAACTGAGTCCAAGTGGAATATGGTTTCAAATGTATCCCAAGGATTTTCTTCCAATTGCTTGTGTCCAAGTGATAAACGTCTGCCTTCAGCATCAACTTCTAACACAATCACATCAAGGGTTTCGCCTACTTTGGTAAACTCATGTGGATGGTTGATTTTCTTAGCCCAAGAAAGGTCAGAAATGTGGATTAACCCATCAATTCCTTCTTCAGTTTCTACGAAAACACCAAAATTGGTCATGTTTTTAACAATAGCTTTGTGCTTGCTGCCTACTGGATATTTCTCAACGATCTCAACCCAAGGGTCTGGAGTAAGTTGTTTAACACCTAATGACATTTTACGATCTGCTTTATCAAGCGTAAGAACTACTGCTTCCAGTTCGTCTCCAACTTTCATAAATTCTTGTGGCGATCGTAAATGCTGTGACCACGACATTTCAGATACGTGAATCAAACCTTCTACGCCCGGAGCGATTTCAAGGAATGCACCATAATCTGCAACGGTTACTATTTTACCTTTTAATTTACTTCCAACTTCTATACTGTCAGAAATAGATTCCCAAGGATGTGGAGTTAATTGTTTTAAACCTAATGCAATTCTCTTTTTTTCATCATCGAAATCAAGTACAACTACATTTAATTTTTCATCCAATTTCAATACCTCTTCTGGATGATCAATTCTACCCCAAGAAATATCTGTGATATGCAATAATCCATCAACACCACCAAGGTCAATAAATACTCCGAAAGCTGTAATATTTTTTACAGTTCCTTCAAGTATTTGTCCTTTTTCTAGTTTGCTGATTATTTCTAATTTTTGACTTTCTAAATCGTCTTCAATCAATACTTTATGAGAAACAACAACATTTTTGAATTCGTGGTTAATTTTTACCACTTTGAATTCCATTGTTTTTCCTACATAAATATCATAGTCACGGATTGGTTTAATATCAATCTGCGAACCTGGTAAAAATGCTTCTACACCAGCAACATCTACAATTAAACCACCTTTAGTTCGGCTTTTTACAAAACCTTCAATAATGGTGTCTTCTTCAAGGGCTTTATTAATATCATCCCATGATCGTTGAGTTTTTGCTCTTTTTCTAGATAAAGCAAGTTGACCGTTTTTGTCTTCTTGATCTTCTACATACACTTCTACTGTGTCTCCGATTTTTAAATCAGGAGTGTCTCTAAATTCAGAAAGAGGTACCAATCCATCAGATTTGAATCCAATGTTTAATACAACATCTTTACTGTTGATGTGTACAACGGTTCCGGTTACAATTTCGTCTTTGTTAATAGAACTTAGCGTTGTAGTGTACAATGCTTCTAGTTTTACTCGCTCTGTCGAACTGTAATTTCCAAAACCTTTTTCGTCTGCATCCCAGTCGAAATCAGCATCAGGAATCATTACCGGATCTTTTAATCTTTCGATTCTAATCGGTTTTTCATCTACGAAATCTTCTGTTTCTTCTTCTTTAACAAATGCTGCTTTTACTTCCGCAACAACTTCTTCAGCTTTTACTTCTGGTTGTACTTCCTCAGCTTTTACTTCTGCAACAACTTCTTCAGCTTTTGCTTCTGCAACAACCTCTTCAACTTTTACTTCTGGTTGTAATTCCTCAGCTTTTACTTCTGCAACAACTTCTTCAGCTGTTACTTCTGGTTGAATTTCTTCAGTTTTGCTTTCTATTTGAGCCTCAGCTGGCTTTACTTCCTCGGTTTCTGGGGTTGAATCCGGTGTTTGTTCAGTGGTTGAAGATGTTTCTTCTACCTGGTTTTTTTCAATTTCAGCCTTCATTTCTGATGCCTCGAAATTTTCTTCAGTTGTTTTTTGTGTCATTAATAATTGAGTCTCCTTTCGTAAGGGACTGCAAAGATAGGAATTAAAACTTTTCGTGAAAATTAATTTTTAAATCTTTAATTATCAGCAAATCAGAGTTGAATATGATTATCGATAATTATGTGGTGAACGAAATCAAGTTGTTCCTCCTCATTTAGGTGCGAATTGTCTAAAATTATAGCATCTGATGCCATTTTTAGTGGACTTTCGGTTCTTGTTGTGTCTTGTTTATCGCGCTGTGTAAGGTTATCATAAACCTCTTGATAACTCACTTTTACGCCTTTTAATAATAATTCTCTAAACCTTCTTTGTGCTCTTATTTCTGGATCAGCGGTCATAAATATTTTTAATTGTGCATGCGGAAATACCGTAGTTCCAATATCTCTGCCGTCCATTACCACATGTCCTTTTTTCGACATTTTTTGTTGCAAAGCTACCATTGCTTCCCGTACAGGTTTTAATGCACTTACTTCACTCACATTACTCGAAATATACATTTGCCTTATTTCATCCGCAATGTTTTCTCCATTTAACTCAATTTGCTGTTTTTTGAAACTTAAATGAATAACTTCTAAAGCTTTTTTTATTTCACCTGGATTTTCGAGGTCAATATTATTTTTCAAAAAATAATAGGTTACAGCTCTGTACATAGCACCAGAGTCAATGTAGGTATAATGAAGCTCGGTAGCTAATGTCTTTGCCAGCGTGCTTTTGCCGCAAGAAGAATAACCGTCGATGGCAACGATCATGTGTTCTTTCATATTCCTTCGACGCTTTTTATTAAAGCATCAAATGTACTATATTTCTTAAAATGCTAAACTTAATTTAACATAGCTTTCTTCTTTTTATTAAAATTAGAAAGATTGGCGGCAATGCTGAAATGATTGGTGGAACCTGCTAAGTGATATTTGGCAGAAGCATAACTAAAATCTATTTTCTTTATTTTAATGCCAAAGCCAAAAGAAAAACCAACCGTTGAACCTTTGCTGCTTAAAGCCAATTCTTTTCTTTTTTGATGATCGTATCCAAGTCTTACATTGAAATTTTTAGAAAAAAGTAATTCAGCACCGACAATTAAATGCCTGGCTAATTTATCAGCAATATTAATTTCTTTAACAATAGGTTGTCCAGTTTGCAAATCAATTTCACGGTTTGGATCATTTGGATCGGTATAACTTAAATCAAATCGTTGTAAATCATGCAAGGTAATTGTATACCGTAAAGGGGCATATTTTAACCGTTTAGAAATTGCTAATTGAATATCAGTTGCCAGATTTTCTGTATTTCCAGGGCGGTAAGTGCTTAATTGAGTACCTAAATTTTTTATTACAAAGCCTATGCTTAAATTTTTAGCAGTATCGAAATAACATAAACCTAAATCGGCTGCTAAACCTACGGAACTATAATCACCGAGATTAGACGTAATGATTCTTAAATTAGTTCCAATACTCAGATTTGGTAAATAATTTCTTCCATAACCCAGGTTTAAAGCGTATTCACCAGCTTTAAATGTATTTCCTGTTTCCTTGCCACTTTCATCGGTTTCAATAAAGTTTCCATAATTAATGGATTGTATTCCCGCAGAAAAAGTACCAACATTATCATAATGCCTTCCATAGCCAATATATCCAAATCTGATATCATTAAAATAATTCATGGTATTGAATGCGAAGTGATTGTGCATTTCTTTATTCAGCAAGGCAGGGTTTTGGTAACCATTGTTTACATCGTAATCACGAGTTGTAATCAATATGCCACCTAATGCAGATTGCTTGGCAGAAGCTGGCAGATCCATAAATTTATATATACCACGACCACCAATTTGGGCTTGCGATAATGAACTGATAAAAATAAACAAGAGTAGAAATTTGTATTTCAAAATTTTTAGTAAAAAGTAAAAAACGTGCTCCCAAAGATATTATTTTAATGTATTGCTTATTTTTACTTTTCCAGTATTTAGTTTTGATCAGTTAACAATTTTAATCTAATTTTTTTTAAAATTATTATAATTTCAATTAGTGTTTTTATGATTTTTTTATCATCTAATTTCAAAAATTCATTCATTACCAGCTCTTAATTTAATTTATTTATTAGTAAAAGTTAAATTTTTAAACAACTGTTTAATTATTTTTGGGGCTTCCCCCCAAATAAAAAAATTTGGGGGTCGGGCTATTCACTATATCTTTTTCGCGGAAAATTTATCAAAAATTTAAGTTTTTTAATGCGAAAAGGATGCCGTTACTATCCCTAAGCCATTAACCACAAACATTAACGCTAAAATTTACAGTTTGCCAAATAGTTATCTATTATGAAAATTACCAAAGCCGATTTACTTCCTGAATTAAAATTTTTTGCAACACGAAGCAGTGGAAGCGGAGGGCAGCATGTAAATAAGGTAAGCACGCGCATAGAAGCTGTATTTGTGATACACGAATCAGCAATCTTTAGCGAAGATGAAAAAATAATACTTGCTGAAAAACTAAAAAATAAAATAAGTAAGGCTGGCGAATTGCGTGTAACGTGTGATACGGAACGATCGCAATATTTAAACAAACAGCAAGCGATTCAAAAAATACATTTATTGTTAATAAATGCCTTTAAAGTACAGAAACCACGAAAATCAACCAACCCAACCAAAGGATCGGTAAGAGAACGATTAAAGAATAAAGAGTTTTTGGGTGATAAAAAATTGATGAGGAAAAAGGTAAATCCAAAAGATTTATAAAAAATCATCGATAAATAGTTTTTAATCTCGTATTTGAATAATAAGAATACGGAACTATTGTATTTCCATCGCGGTACAAATATTCTAGATTTCGTAATTGTCCTCCGCCTTCTGGAAGCCTAAGCAAAACACCACTATTGGCAACATCCAATTCTTTCATGCTGGTTAGATTAATAAGTTCATCAGGCAATTCTTCTAAACTATTTCTACCAATATGTAACTGGTTTATTCGGTGCAGATTACCAATGGATGGTGGAATAGATAAAATAAAATTATTGCCTAAATAAAAGAATTTTAATTCTTCCAAATTTCCAATCTCATCTGGTATTGAATTAAGTTCGTTGAAGCTGACATCAAAATATTCTAATAATGATAGTTCACAAATCTCATCGGGTAATGTGGTTAGTTTATTAAACTTCAAGGAAAGTCTTTTTAACTTTTGAAGATTTCCTATTTCTTTTGGAACTTGTTCTATTTGGCTGCTACTTGCAATAAATACTTCCAGTTCTATTAAATTTCCAATCTCTTTTGGTAAGATTTTAAGTTTATTTCTAAAAAGATTTAAGCGTTTCAGTTTAGTTAATTTTCCAATTTCCGGGCAAAGCTCTACAATCAAATTATTGTTTAATTCGAGAATCTCTAAGTTTTTAAGCGCGCCAATTTCTGTCGGAATGGAAGTAAGTTTATCATACGAAACCCGAAGGTGTTTTACTTCCAATGGATTTGCAAATGCTTCCTCAAATGTTTTATAAATTTTGTAGGGAGGTTTTTGCTGTGCAAAACTTGAATTAATTGTTTGAAAGAAAATAAATACACTAATCAGTATATTTAAAATTGAAACGATGGGCGTGAATCCTATACCATGGTATAAAATTTCAGATTTTTGATCGCTAATAACCATTTCATTAGATTTAAAATATGTAAATTAAAGAATATTTTATTCATATAAAAATACTATTTAACTTACAAATACAGACGCTAAAATGATATTCTATAATACTGCCGAATTCAATGGAGTAGTTTCTTCAATTATACTGATATCAATTGCATTTTCAACCTTTTCATCCATCAAAGCTAATTGTACAACTTCTTTCATATCGGTTACATAATGAAACTTCATGTCAGAAATATAGCTTGCTTTAATATCCTCAATATCTTTCCTATTAGATTTTGATAAAATGATTTCTTTAATATTTGCTCGTTTGGCTGCTAATATTTTTTCTTTAATACCTCCAACCGGTAAAACTCTTCCTCGCAAGGTTATTTCGCCTGTCATTGCCAGATTTGGCTTTACTTTTTTCTGTGTAAATGCTGAAGTTAAGGCAGTTAACATTGTAATTCCGGCAGAAGGGCCGTCTTTTGGAACCGCACCAGCTGGTACATGCACATGAATATCCCACTGATCAAATATTTTTACCGGTAGGCCAATTAAATTAGAATGTGCACGCAAATATGCCAAGGCAATTACGGCTGATTCTTTCATTACATCACCTAAATTTCCGGTGAGGGTAAGTTTACCTTTACCTCTTGAAAGGCTTACTTCGATAAATAGAATATCGCCACCAACGGATGTCCATGCTAAACCAGTAACTACACCAGCAGTATGATTATCTTGATAAGAATCTTTCTCGTAATCCGCTACGCCTAAAATGCGCTCTACATCTTTTTTCAGTACAACTTTATTATACTTTTCTTCAACTGCAACGCTTTTTGCAACTCCACGAGTAAGTGTTGCCAATTTTTTCTCCAAACCGCGCACTCCTGATTCACGCGTGTAATCTTCGATAACCATTTCAACAATATCCGATTTTATGGTAATATCTTTTGGTTTTAAACCATGAGCTTCTCGCTGTTTTGGAATTAGATGTTGTTTAGCAATTTCAATTTTTTCTTCAACCGTGTATCCGTTTACTTCTATAATTTCCAGTCTGTCTATTAATGCTGGATGTATATTACTTAATGAATTTGCTGTTGCAATGAACATTACATTGGATAAATCAAAATCCTGTTCTACATAATGATCATAAAAAGCATTGTTTTGTTCAGGATCCAAAACTTCTAATAAAGCAGATGATGGATCGCCTCTAAAGTCATTTCCAACTTTATCTATTTCGTCTAAAACAAATACAGGATTGCTGGTTTGGGCTTTTTTCAAGGACTGAATTATTCTGCCAGGCATAGCTCCAATATACGTTTTCCGATGTCCACGAATATCAGCCTCATCTCTAATACCACCTAAGGCAATTCGCACATATTTTCTGTTTAATGCTTTTGCAATAGATTTTCCTAATGAAGTTTTTCCAACTCCCGGAGGGCCAACCAAACATAGAATAGGCGCTTTCATGTTGTTTTTCAATTTCAACACAGCAAGATATTCTAGAATACGCGTTTTTACTTTATCTAAACCATAATGATCTTTATCAAGTACTTTTTGAGCACGGCTTAAATCAAAATTATCTTTGGTAAATTCTCCCCAAGGCAATTCTAAAATTAATTCTACATAATTATATAAAACAGAATAATCTGCAGCTGCAGGATTCATTCGTTGCAACTTGTCTAATTCTTTATTAAATGTTTCATTAATTTCTTTAGACCATTTCTTTTTAATGCCTCTTTCTCGAAGATTAGCAATTTCATAATCAGGATTATCGCCACCCAGTTCTTCTTGAATTGTTTTTAGTTGCTGATTTAGAAAATATTCACGCTGTTGTTTATCAATGTCAATTCTCACTTTCGATTGAATTTGATTTTTAAGCTCTAGCATTTGAAGATCACGAGTTAAGTACTCTAACACTAATTGAGCTCGCTGTCTTAAATCTGCAATTTCCAAAATTCGTTGCTTTTCAGCAACTTCTGCATTCATATTTGACGATATGAAATTGATTAGAAAAGAAGGGCTTTCAATGTTTTTAATTGCAAAAGCAGCTTCTGTTGGTATGTTTGGCGAAAACTGAATAATCTGTGTAGATAATTCTTTCAACGATGCTACCAAGGCAGTAAACTCTTTATCTTTTTTAGGTTTAATGTCGTCAATCGGTTGAATTAAAGCTTTTACATATGGATCTGTATTTGTTACATCAACAATTTCAAATCTTCGTTTGCCTTGTATTATTACAGTGGTATTGCCATCTGGCATTTGCAACATTTTAACAATATAAGCTACTGTTCCTATTTTATTTAGGTCTTCTACTGTAGGATCTTCAACAGAAACATCTTTTTGAGAAACAACACCAATAACCTTTTTGCCTTTATAGGCATCTTTTATCAGTTTTATAGATTTGTCTCTACCTACAGTAATCGGAATAACGACACCTGGAAAAAGGACGGTATTTCTTAATGGTAAAATTGATAAGGTTTCTGGAGTTTGTTCGGCATTCATTTCCTCCTCGTCTTCGGCCGTCATTAACGGAAAAAACTCAGTGTCTTCATTTATGTAGGACGGCGGACCGTTTAATTTATCAAAAGGATCGAAATAGCTCATTGATGAGATTTATGAAACCGTCAAACTGACAGTTATAATGGTTTAAACAGAAAAATTGAATATGGGCTTAGGTTAAACAAGCCGTATGCCAACAAATGAATTAAACAAACAATAGCAAGTAAACTGCAAAATAGTCAGTTTAATGATAAAGTAAAATTTTTTCAGGTTGATCTATATTGCAAACTAATGTTTCTTTTTTTTGCATAAAATTAATGTTTACAATATTGGTTTGACTGGGGAAAAGTTCCGTTAAAATGGAGTTTTTAATTCGTAAAGTATTCGCATTTGAAGATGATGAAGCTTCTAAATAAATAATTAAAATATCTCGTTCCAGTTCAGTTCCGATTACTTTTGTTTGTAAAGTTTTTTGATTCGCCTGAATTAAAAATTTATCAGTTAAATAGTTGTTCAGTAATTTATTGTCTAAATCATTAGCAATTTTATAATTTTTTTTCCTCTGGCTTGTAATTGACTTTTCCAGATCATCAACAAAAACACGCATGATAATTTCAAATGATTTAGACTTTTCGTTGTAATCTATTTGAGTAATGGAGGTATAAAATTTATGAGTTGCGGGTACTGAACTAGTTAAAAACAAACAGATAATCAAACTACTTACAAATTTAAAGTTTACCATCTCGCTGCAATTGCATTAAATTTTGTTGTTTAATTTGTCGTTCCTTGAAAAGTTGAAATGGAGATTCCAAGGTTTTTGCTGGATAAAAGTTATTATTTCGATTAATATCTGCAGTTTCTTTAAATGGATCTAAAGAAAATTGTTTTACTGCTTTATCGGTTATCAACAATTTAGATACTTTTTGTGAATTTTTACGCCAAATTTCTGCAGGTATTCTTTGTACTTCTTTTTCTCCATTGGCAAATTCAAGCTCTATAATTACCGGCGAAACTAAGCCACCAACATTCTCTAAATCCAATACATAATAATACATTCCTGTCTCTAATTTTTTACGTTGTTTTTCATCAAGGCCATCATAATAAATTTTGTATTTGCTTTTATCATAATCAGTTACATCTAAAGCGTCATACTTAGAATAAAAATCTGATAGTTCAGGATAATTTTCTACACGATATTTTTTGATGGATGTTTTATTTCTTTGTTCAGAAATAGATAATGGCTCGTTATCTCGTTTTTGCTTTTTGTTCGTTTTTTCTTTTTCAGGGTTCCGAGTGTCAATTGTATAGGTAGAAACCTTATTCAAAGAAATATCGACCGGATCTGTTCCATAAAACCAACCTCTCCAAAACCAATCTAAATCAACCGCCGAAGCATCTTCCATCGTTCTAAAAAAATCTGAAGGCATAGGATGTTTGAAGGCCCATTTTTCAGCATATTGTTTGAATGCAAAATCGAATAATGCTCTACCCATAACGGTTTCACGCAAAATATTTAAGGCTGTTGCTGGCTTTCCGTATGCATTATTTCCAAATTGCAGAATCGATTCAGAATTGGTCATGATCGGATCTAAAACATCTTTATTGGACGACATATAATTGACAATGTTTCTAGCTTCACCACGACTGGAAGGGTAATTTTCTTCCCATTCTTGTTCGGTTAAATATTGGCAAAAAGTATTCAAACCTTCATCCATCCAGGTCCATTGCCGCTCATCTGAATTGATAATCATTGGAAAGTAATTATGGCCAACTTCATGAATAACAACACCGATTAAGGCATATTTTGTACTTGAAGAATACGTTCCATCTGTTTCTGGCCGAGGTCCATTGAAACAAATCATCGGATATTCCATTCCGCCTATTGGTCCATTTACAGAAATTGCAACAGGATATGGATAATTGACTGTATAGCGAGAATAGGTTAGTAAAGTTTGAGCAATTGCTTGTGTTGAATATAATTCCCAAAGTGGATTTCCTTCTTTTGGATATAAGGACATCGCCATAATAGTTTTGTTTCCAACTTTTACACCCAATGCATCCCAAATAAACTTTTTGGACGAGGCCCAAGCAAAATCCCGAACATTTTCAGCGTTAAAAATCCATGTTTTTTTGGACTCGGATTTTGATTTTTCATTTTCTAGTGCTTCTGCGGGAGTAATAACCAATATTGGTTTTTTACTGTTTTCTGCTTCTTTTAATCGGTTTTGTTGTGATTTACTTAAAACTAAACCTGCATTTTGAAGTACTCCAGTAGCGGTAACCACATGATCTGCCGGAACAGTAATTGCAACTTTATAATCGCCAAACGTTAATGCAAATTCACCATTTCCAAGATATTGTTTGTTTTGCCACCCATCTACATCATCATAAACTGCCATTCTAGGAAACCATTGTGCCATTTCGTACAAATAATTATTATCTGTTTTAAAATATTCATAGCCTCCTCTTCCTCCGTTCGTTCTTGCATTATTAATAAAGTTTTCCCAATCAATTGAAAACTGAAAAACACCTTTGCTTTTAAGCGGGGCAGAAAGATCAATCCGCATCATGGTATTATTGACCGTATATTTTAGCTTAGTTCCTTTACCATCTTTTACTGATGAAATTTTATAACCGCCATCAAATGAGTTTCTGGTTAGCATATCAAATCCTTCAAAACTTAGGCTATCGCTTATATTTCTTGTCTCTGTCAAATAGGCCATCGAGTTTGGATCAAAAATATTTTGATCTAACTGAACCCACAGATAGGTTAAAGCATCTGGTGAATTGTTGGTATAAGTAATAGTTTCAGATCCTTTTACGCTTTGGTTTTTATCATTTAATTCAATTTTAATAGTATAGTCAGCTTTTTGTTGCCAATAATCAACACCTGGCGAACCAGAACCAGTTCGATAAGTATTTGGAGTTGGCCAGATTTCTTCGAGTTGATGAAATTTTGATTTATTGTAACTGTCTTGGCTAAATAAATTTGTTTGAAAAATGAGTAAAAATAAAGCGGTAGTAAAATTTTTTTGCATTAATACGATTAAAATAATTTTCTAAACTATTGATTTTATTATAAAAAGTGGTTAATAAGCTATATCGGTAATTAAAAAATTACTTAATTAAGGTAAATAGATTAGAACCTATAATCAAAAAAAACAGAATATAGTTTTTTAAAACAGATTTTTAAAAAATGCGAAAGTTAATTTTGAATGAAAGTATAAACGGAAATTGGAGTAAAATAAGTTACAAATTAAATGCCTTCATTTTATTGTAAAGGGTTTTCCTGTCAATATTTAACACAGTAGCAGCTTTTGTTTTATTATAATTCACTTGTTTCAACACCTTTAAAATAGTTTCAAATTCTGCTTCCATGGCAGTTGCTTTTAAATTGGGAGCTCTATCTGATCTATCTTCTAATCCAAATTGAAATTTAGAAAAATTAATAATTTCTGATGGTAATGATTTGGATTCAACTAGGTTGCCATCAGATAATAAACACGCCCGCCGTATCACATTTTTCATTTCTCTAATATTTCCAGGCCATTGATAGTTTAAAAAACTCTCTCTAACTTCTGTAGAAAAGCCATCTATATTTCTTCCTAATTCAGTTTTTGCTTCTTTCAAAAAGAAATCCGCGAATGCAAGAATATCATTTCCTCGTTCACGCAAAGGTGGTAAGGTAATAGCAAATTCATTAAAGCGATGAAATAGATCTTCTCTGAATTTTCCATTTTGAAAGGACTCTTGCAAGTTTTCATTCGATGCTACAATTATTCTCACATCTAAATCAATTTCTTTTGTGCCTCCTATTTTTTTCACTTTTCGTTCCTGAACTACTCTTAAAAGTAAAGCTTGAATTTCGTAAGAAAGATTTCCTACTTCATCTAAAAATAAAGTACCACCATTAGCTAGTTCAAAATGTCCGATTTTAGTAGCGAATGCTCCAGTGAATGATCCTTTTTCGTGACCAAAAAATTCACTACCAGCTAATTCTTTTGACAATGAGCCACAATCCATCGGGACAAAAGGTTGATCTTTTCTAGGACTTCTTTCATGTATACTTCTAGCGATGCTTTCCTTACCCGTTCCGCTTTCCCCAAAAATTATAACACTATAATTGGTAGGAGCAACCAAATCTATTTGTTTGTAAATTTCTTTTATTGCTGAGCTATCGCCAATAACAAATTGACCTGATGAGTCATGAAAGCCATTTCCTAATTTAATTTTAGCTTTAATAGGATGAAAGTTTACTTCGTCAACATCACTTGTATCTAATGCTCTCTTTATTGTATGAAGAATTTCGTCGGGGAAAAGTGGTTTGGTTACATAATCAAAAGCACCTAATTTAATTACTTTTACAGCAATTTTTATGTCGGAGTAGCCTGTTATAATTATAACTGCCGCGTTCGGGTTTAATGCTTTTATCTTTAGTAATAATTCCTCACCATCCGTATCTCCAAGTCTATAATCGCATAAAACAAGATCGTAAATTTCGTTTTTTAAAATCTCGACTGCTCTTGCACCTGATCCTGCTGTTTCTACAGTAAAGCCTTTATTTGTCAAAAATTTTGACAAAAGTTGGCATATAGTTACTTCGTCGTCAACAATTAATATTTTTTTCATTAAAATCCTTAGATCCTATATTATTTAGAATTCATCAAACTTATTAAATTTTATAGAAAATCGATAACCTGAAAAAAATAGTATCAGTAATATATACCTAATTTGATGATTCGTTTATGCTAGTGCCACCATATTTACTTGAAATATGATTAATAGATTCATAGATTGTAGAATTATCGAAGGGCTTATTTACATAAATGTCTGCTCCATTTTGCAAAGCAATAATTTTGTCTTTTTGATTGACGTAAGCGCTTATTACAATAATCCCAGTTTTGGGGTACTTTATACGAATTGGAGAAATTAGCGATAAGCCGCACCCATCGGGTAAGTTTACGTCTAGAAATAAATATTCAGGATAAAATGAATCAATCAAAACAAGCCCATCCTTAATACTATTAGCAGAATAGACAGTAAATTTTTTCTTTCTAAGTGCAATACTGAGAAGATGACAAATATCCTTCTCGTCATCAATAATCAGAATTGGATGTTCAGACATTTAGTAACAATATAAAAAATATATTGCAAAAATCATTCCTCTTGAAAAATTATTCATCATATAATTTAAATAAAACAAACAAGAGGAATGAATAATTAAAGATTCTAAAAATCGTTAAACAAGCTTACACATAAAGAGATAAAGTGTTTCCAACCATTATCAACATAAGAGATATAGCTGTGTGAAGAATTATTTTTTGTGAAAATTTGTTGATAAAAAGTAGGTTTTTCATTTTTATTGAATTAGCGATTAAGTGTTGAGGAAAGGATTTGATTAATTACTTCAAAGGTAAATAGGGCTTTAAAAGCCATCAATACGCTATTTCGTGTATATTTTCTAAGTATTAAATGATTTACCAATACGTATTATTACTTACGTAAATTTTGTTATTTTTGAAAGTTGTAATAAAAGTAGATTCTGTTAATAATTGATTTTTGAATAGTTTTTAATAAACCTTTTATGATTAAAAATAAAATATGTATCCATTTCTTTCCTTACTACGTAAAGAGGCTTAACAATTGATTAACATCTCACGTTAAAAAAATCTATTATGCCCAATACCCAAATTCGTTTAATAATCGCAGATGATCATAAAATGATGCGTCATGGATTAAAAGCAATTCTAAAAGGAGCGAAAAACATATCCATTGTAGGCGAAGCTGAAAATGGCAAAGAAGTACTCGACCTAATAAATACTATTGAAGTTGATGTAGTTTTGATCGACATCAATATGCCAATAATGGATGGACTAGAGGCCACATCTTTGTTGAAAAAAAGCCACAATCATATTAAAGTAATTGCATTGTCGATGCTAGACAATTATACTAATATTGATAAAATGTTGCAGGCAGGGGCCAATGGCTATTTATTAAAAACCTTGGGTAAAGATGAACTTACTGTTGCCATTGAAGAGGTTTATAAAGGCAACGCTTATTTGCAAAAAGAGATATCTGAAGTTATTGTGTCAAGATATTTGACGAAAAATAATGAACCTAAGAAGAATAATGCAGAAAACATCATGCTTACAGAGCGTGAAATAGAAATTCTCAAATATATTTCGAATGAATTTCCTACTAAAAAAATTGCCGATTTACTAAATATAAGTGCTAGAACGGTTGACACACATCGAAGAAATATGATGATTAAATTAAATATAAAAAAGAATATTGGCTTACTCAAATACGCCATTCAGCAATGTTATATTTAAACTAATTGAAAGCTGGTTCATCCAGCTTTTTTTTTGCATATTAATGATCATATTTTGATTTTAAGAATAATTTATCGTTAGTTTTAATTGATCTTTAATACTTTCAGTGGATTATAAAGAAGAACTCTGCAATACTTTTTTTAAAAACAATTGTTCAGCAATGGTAATTTTTGCGAATGATAGTTTACACTTAATTGAAATAAATGAAGAGGGTAAGAGGCTTTTTAATTTCAATGAGGAAATTGCCTTACCTTATTCAGTTTCCGATTTTATAGGTGAAGAGTTGACAAAAAAGATTAAGGAACATTCAAAAAAAATTACTGAAAAACCTTTTAGTTTAGGAGTTTCTGAGATTTATGATAAAAATGGGAAAGAAATATACCTAGATTCTTATATTCAAAAAACCAAAAAAGGAAAATCATTTGATTATTTATTAACTAGTCTTGATGTAAATTATCAAGTTCTTGCTAAAAATCAAGAGATTAATGCAAATCTTCAGTTGCGTGCGCTATACAATAGAATTGAAAAAATTCAGGAAATAGAGCGAAATAGAGTTTCAAGAGAAATCCACGATGAACTTGGCCAAGTACTTACTGCTTTAAAAATAAGAATATCATTATTTGGTCGTAAATTTACTCGCTTATCAATTATTGAAGTTGATGATGAATTAATAGATATATTGGGCTATATCAACAATACAATTAAGACTGTTAAAAAAATTGCCCTTGAATTAAAGCCTGTACGAATAGAAGAATTAGGATTTAGTGATGCAATCCGTTGGTATGTTCAAGATTTTTCAAAAAAATCTGCAATAAAGTATAAACTTACGCTTAAACAAAATGATGATTTACTTTCAGAAGATTTAACAACGACTGCATATCGATTAATTCAAGAGAGTTTGACCAATGTTGCAAAACATTCAAAAGCCATGAAAGTGAACATTTCAATAAGAACTATCAATGAAAAACTAAAAATTGAAATTGCAGATAATGGTATTGGAATGAAGTTTCCAATTATATTTTCAAAAGACTCATTAGGAATTATTGGGATGAAAGAACGTGTAAATACAGCTAATGGAACAATACGATTTCTATTAGGAAAGCTAAGCGGAACACGAGTAATTATTGATCTTCCAATTAAAAATTAAAAAATGGTAAAAATTATTTTGACGGATGATCACACGATAGTTCGAGACGGTCTTAAAAAAATTTTAGCAGAAGAAGCCGATATGAAAGTAATAGGTGAAGCAGGTAGTTCAGAAGAATTATTTGCACTTAAACTTTTAAAAAAAGCAGATGTTTTATTGCTAGATATTTCACTTCCTGGAAGAAACGGTTTGGAAATTATATCAGACTTAAATGAGCAATATCCAAATTTAAAAATTGTAATGTTAAGTATGCATTCAGAAGAGAAATATGCTGAACGAGCTTTTAAAAATGGAGCTAAGGCATACGTAGCCAAAGATGTAGCAAGTGATGAATTGGTGAAATCAATCAGAAGAATCCTAAAGAAGGAGAATTTTATTATTTCTGGTCTTGGTGACGATTCAAACGAATTTAGTAGTAATGATAAATTCAAAGTTGATTTGTTATCAAAAAGAGAATATCAAGTAATGATGCTTGTTTCTAAAGGAAAAACTACTGCAGCAATAGCAGAGGAATTGAATATTGGAGTAGCCACGGTTGCAACATTCAAATCAAGAATTTTGAAAAAATTAGAACTTGAAACTACTATTCAAATATCAAACTTTGTTTTTAGAAAAAAACTTGATCTTAATTAATAGAACAATTCTTAGAAAAATAGTTATTAACAATCTACTATAACTTTTTAAAACATCAACCGTACAAAGGGCGACTAATAATACAGTGGCCTATGATCAATTCTACACGTAAAAGGTTTAATGTTTTTACCTTATTTCTCTTTTCGCTACTCTTTAGTGCTGGTTTTGCTTCAGCTCAATGTCCCAGATTTTTCAATGGGACTCTTGCATTATCTTCAAATCCTTTGTGGGTAAGTTGTTCAGGTACAAGCTATAATTTAATTTTACAGTCTGATGTAACCATTGGACCATTTACAGTAAATTTTGGAGATGGATCGCCAGTTGCCTCTTACCCTGGTTTAGTACCTCCTGCTTTTGTTTCCCATTCTTATTCATCTACAATTGACACATTTATTGTGACAATAATAACTGGGAGCGGATGCACAATCATCGGTAAAGTTGTAATGGAAAAAAACGTAAATGCATCCATTCAAATTCCAATTGGAGGCGTAACAGCTACTTGTGCACCAGCAACCTTGCAGTTTATTAACTCAAGTACTAATGTTTCGAAAACTACCCGATTTATTTGGAATTTTGGTGATGGATCGCCGCTAGAATATTACGATTGGACCAATGCTGGGAAAATTGTAAATCATACCTACAAAAAAAATACAGTAAGTTGCGAAACGAAAGTACTACTATCTGCAGAAAACTATTGCAGTTTCGGAAATCCTACTTTAGCTACTTTTTATCCAATACAAATTTGGGATGTGGATACTGCTGTAGTCTCAGCCGATAGAACTTTTCTTTGTTATCCAGATACTACCGTACATTTTACCAACCAAACGGTAAAAAATTGTTTACCGCAAGGCAATACCAATCAGCGTTATGAATACTGGAATTTTGGTAATTATTGGGGAAAAGGAACTGATTCAATAATTAATTGGTTACCTTTTGATCCACCGATTAGAATTGGCTATACAATAGCTTATCCAGGTATTGGAACGTATAATGTAATGATGATTGATAGTAATTTATGTGGTAGAGATACTGCATATATTACCGTAAAAATTGTTGCTCCACCTATTGCAGCTATGTCTGGGCCAGATACTGTATGTGCTGGAAGTGTAGCTACATTTAATAATTTAAGTACAGGTGGAGCTAACCAGTATAGTTGGAATTTTGGTGCAGGTGGTGGTTGGATTAACACTGGTAATGGCTCTCAAAGTTATACGTATGCAACTTCTGGAAATTTCATCGTAAAACTTGCTATTAATGTAGCAGGTGGAACTTCATCATGTAGAGACACTGTTCAGAAAAACATTGTTGTATTGGCAAAACCCAATGCCTTATTTACCATAAATAATGCAAATGGTTGCGATTCAGTGTTAGTAGCTTTTAATAATAGTTCTTCTGGGGCAAATATTGTTTCCTATTTCTGGACATTTGGAAACGCACAAACATCAATTTTAAAGAATCCTCCTCCAATGTTGTATACAACATCAGGTACTTATATTATTAAATTAGTAGTAACCAATGCTCAAGGTTGTACTCATTCAAATTCGAAAACGGTTAGAGTTTATAAAACTCCGGTTGCAAACTTTACTGCATTAAATGTTTGCGTTGGTTCGCTTGCTACATTTGTAAATACCTCAACTACAGTTTCAGGGCAACCAATTACATCAAATGCATGGAATTTCGGTGATGGAGGTACCAGTACAGCAACTAATCCTACCTATACTTATTTACTAGCAGGTACGTATGTTGTTACCTTAAAAGTAAACACAGCAAATTGTACGAAGACCATTATTAAAAATATTACAGTTCAACAAAAGCCAAAAGCTTCTTTTACTGCAACTCCTGTAATTGGATGTACTCCACTTAAAGTTAGTTTTACCAATACTTCCTTATTTGGGGCAACGTATTCCTGGAATTTTGGTGATGGAAATACCAGCACACTAACCAATCCAACTCATACTTTTGTAAATACAACCAGTAGCATTGCATATTTTGTGGTAAATATGACTGCTAATAATGCATTTGGCTGTTCCACCAATTTTACAGATACAATAGAAGTTTATCCAGCTCCAACTTTAGATTTTAGTTTTAATGCTGCTCCTGCATGTGCGCCATTAATTGTGAGTTTTAACAATTTAAGTACTTCTGCTGTAAGCTATATATGGGATTTCGGTGATGGTGCAAATAGCACACTTACCAATCCAACTCATCAATATATTAATACCACATTATTCATGATTAATTTTAATGTGTCATTAATTGGTACTTCTGCAAAAGGGTGTAAAGATACAATTACTAAACAAGTTGGGGTATTTCCACAACCTAATTTCGGTTTCTCGCTAAGTCCTGATTCGGGCTGTGCTCCATTAAAAGTTACTTTTCCTTCAGTTTTAGGCGCAGTACTCCACGACTGGGATTTTGGAGATGGAGGAACTTCGACCAATGCAACACCAACTCACACATTTTTAAACAATACCACCAATGTTAAAATTTATACAATTCGCCTTATTGCGACCAATGCTTTCGGATGTAAAGACACTGTTTTTAACTCTGTAAAAGTTTTTCCAAATCCCACAGCTAATTTTTCAATAAATAAAACTGCTGGCTGTCAGCCTCTTGATGTTCAATTTCAGAATAATTCTATTGCTGCAACTTCTGTATTTTGGGATTTTGGAGATGGAACAACCTCAACTTCACCTGCTACTATGTTAAATCATGTGTACACTCATACCATTAATGTTGCTGTAAATTACATCGTAAAATTGGTTGTAACATCTAATGGTGGGTGTAAGGATAGTACTACGAAAATTGTAAAAGTATTTCCGGTTATTAAAGCCAAGTTTACAAGCGATAGTGTTGGATGTTCGCCTTTACCAATTAGTTTTATTAATCAATCAACCACCGGAAGTTCAAGTTTCTGGAATTTTGGTAATGGTTTTATCAGCGCTTCAGCAAATCCAAGCCATACTTTTATAAATAATGGAACGGTTGATAGTATATATAGTGTAACTTTAATTGCAACTAATTCAAGTGGTTGTCAAGATACAGCTGTTCGATTGATTACTGTTCATCCGAATCCGGCGGTGAGTTTTGATGTGGATAAAGTTTCAGGTTGCCAGCCATTTGAAGTTATCATTACCAACACCACTACTGGAGCTACAAGTTATTTATGGGATTTTGGAGATGGAAATACTAGTACCACCACTAATGCATTATTTACCCATACTTATTCACATAATTCAACTTCTCCAATTACTTATACTATTCGTTTAACGGCTACCAGTCCATTTGGCTGTATTAAAACAACAACCAAAACAGTAACTGTTTTCCCGAAAATATCAGCTGCTTTTACCAGCAATACCATGGGTTGTAGTCCTTTAAGAGTTAAATTTACAAATCAAAGTTCTGGAGCTTCTACCTATTTTTGGGATTTTGGAGATGGTTTTGTTGACGCTGGTATTAACCCAACACATAATTTTGTAAACCTAACCAGTTCTACCATTATATATAATGTATTGTTAATTTCAACTTCGACAAATGGTTGTCAGGATTCTGCTATTACTGCAATTACTGTTTTTCCTTCATCGCAATCAATATTTACTTCGGATGTACAAAATGGCTGTCAGCCACTGGAAGTTACCTTTACCAATAATTCTATTAATGCAAATACCATTTTATGGAACTTTGGAGATGGTACTACTTCAACTTCATCTTCTACAACAATTAAGCATATTTATACTCATAATTCTACAACTGCCACATCCTACATAGTAACATTAATAACGAATACGATAAATGGATGTGCGGATACTAGCCAACAAGTCATTCTTGTTCAACCTAAAATCATTGCATTATTCTCCAGCAATCAAACAGGTTGTACTCCGCTTACTGTCAAGTTCATCAACAAATCTATTGGTGCATTAAGTTATTTCTGGGATTTTGGAGATGGAGGAGTTGATGCATCTGCCAATCCAACACATGTTTATGTTAATTCAGGTTCAACTCCAATAACTTATACAGTTTCGATGATTGCCACAGCAATTTCTGGATGCTCTGATACTGCAACTACTTTAATTACTGTTAATCCTTCTTCTTTGGCAGCTTTTACCGTTGATAAACTTGGAGGATGTCAACCTTTATCAATTCTTATTAACAATACTTCGAGCAATGCAACCATATTTTCTTGGGATTTTGGTGATGGAATTACATCTACATCATCTGCGAGCACTATTGCTCATACCTATACTCATACTTCTCCTTCGAGTATAAATTATACCATACGATTAATAACAAATAATAGCACTGGGTGTGCAGATACAACTACTCAAACTGTATTGGTTCAACCAATTGTAACAGCTGCATTTACTTCTATTAATAATGGTTGTTCGCCACTAAAAGTAACTTTTACCAATAATTCGACAGGTGCTAATAGTTATTTATGGAATTTTGGAGATGGAAATGTTTCTGTTTCTCAAAACCCAACCCATACTTATAATAATATTACCTTAAGCAATCAGATATATACAGTTACCTTAATTTCTACAGCAATATCAGGGTGTAAAGACACTGCTACAAAAATAATAACTGTATATCCTGCATCTGTTGCTGCTTTTACTGTTGATAATATAAGTGGTTGTACTCCTGTAAAAGTTAATTTTACAAATACCTCAACAGGTGCATCTTCTTATTTATGGAATTTTGGAGATGGATCAACCTCTGCTTCGGCTTCAACCTATTTATCGCACACATTTATTAATATACAAACAATTCCAGTAACATTTACCGTTACTTTAATTACCATATCATCCAGAGGGTGTTCAGATACAGCAACACAGCAAATTTTAGTTCAGCCAAAAGTTGTTTCTGGCTTTACGAGTATAAATAATGGATGTTCTCCGTTAAAAGTCAAATTTACCAATTCTTCAACTGGAGCGATAAGTTATTTATGGGATTTTGGTGATGCAACTACTGATGTTAGTGCTAATCCACTACATACGTTTACGAATTCAACCTTAGTAACTCAAAACTATACCGTCACCTTAATTTCTACAGCAATTTCGGGATGTAAGGATACTTCAACAAAAGTTATTACGGTATATCCTGCATCTTTTGCATCATTTACAGTTGATAAAATAGGCGGTTGCGAGCCATTAGATGTTCAATTTACTAATAATTCGGTTGGAGCATCTTCCTATTTTTGGAATTTTGGAGATGGAGCTACTTCATCATCTTCCGCTTCCACTTTATCGCATACATTTGTAAATATTCAAACCACAGCAACTACTTATTTGGTTAGTTTAATTACAATTTCATCCAATGGCTGTGCCGATACTGCTACTCAAAATATTGTTGTTCAACCAAAAATTATAGCAGGCTTCACAAGCATTACAAATGGATGTGCTCCGCTTAAAGTAAAGTTTACTAATTCTTCAACAGGCGCAGTAAGTTATTTATGGGATTTCGGAGATGCTACCACGGATGCAAATGTTAATCCTTCTCATACTTTTATTAATCTAACTCAGGCAACTCAGGTATTTATAGTTACCTTGATTGCTACAGCAAGTTCTGGCTGTAAAGATACTATTACCAGTCAGATAACTGTTTATCCCGCATCTCAATCAATTTTCAGTGCAGATAAAACAAGTGGTTGTCAGCCTTTAGATGTTACTTTTTCAAATAATTCAGTTGGAGCTGGTACAAGCTATTGGAATTTTGGAGATGGAACCACATTAATTTCAACAGCCGGTACAATAAACCATAGTTACACCCATAATTTTACAACGCCTGTAACCTACACCGTTACATTAATAACAAATACAACCAATGGTTGTGCCGATACAAGCACACAGCAAATACTTGTTCAGCCTAAAATAAATGCTGTATTTAGTAGTATTAATGATGGTTGTTCGCCACTTAAAGTTGCATTTACCAACAACTCAACTGGTGCAAACAGTTATTTATGGGATTTTGGAGATGGAAATGTAAATGCAAGTATCAATCCTGTACATACTTTTGTAAATAATTCATTGTTAACCCAAACATATAATGTAATATTAATCAGTACAGCTGCATCTGGATGTAGTGATACCATGCAGAAAATAATTACAGTTTACCCAGAAACGAAACCTGCATTTTCAACAGATTTACAAACTGGATGTCAACCTTTGCTAGTTAATTTTACCAATACAACTCAAAATGCGATTAGCTATTTGTGGGATTTTGGAGATGGAAGTACTTCAACTTCATCTGCATCAACATTCGATCATACGTTTGTTCATAATTCTCCAGTGCCACAAATATTTCAGGTTAAACTTATCACCATATCTTTGAATGGATGTACTGACACGATAAAGCAAGCTATAACAGTTTTTCCAAAAATCGAAGCCAAATTTATTGGAACAGATTCAGGATGTGCACCAATAACAATTGGTTTTACCAATGAATCAACAGGGTACATTAATAGTCAATGGGATTTTGGAGATGGTTTTATTGAAATTACCAACAATCCTTCTCATACATTTACCAACTTTACACAAACTCCTATTGTATACCAAGTTAAATTAATTGTAACCTCTCTATCTGGTTGTCAAGATACAATTTCAAAAAACGTAACTATTTTTCCTAAACCTGATGCTGAATTTATTGCAGCAGAGTTATCAGGTTGCCAACCTTTTAATGCAGAATTCACCAACACTTCAGTTGGCGCAAATCAATCAAGATGGGATTTCGGAGATGGAATAATAGTAAACGATACAGCAAGAATTATCCGACATATGTATGAGCATAACTCAGTTAGTCCGGTTCAGTACAATGTTAAACTACTCATTACCAATATAAACGGGTGTACAGATACGATGAACAGATTAGTTAAGGTAAATCCTAAACTTTCTGCTAGGTTTACAAGCGATAGCATTGGTTGTTCACCTTATAAAGTTGATTTTAACAACTTATCAGAAGGTACAGCAAATTATTTATGGGATTTCGGAGATGGCTTTACAGATGTATTGAAAAACACTAAGCATACTTTTGTTAATAATCGTGACAGTGATACAACCTTTAATGTACGATTAATTTCTAGTTCTGTTTATGGTTGTTATGATACTGCTTATAAAGCAATTACAGTTCATCCATCGCCAAAAATCGACTTTTTATTATCTGGCAATTCTGGTTGCCAACC
>ENA-OFCX01000121-OFCX01000121.1-metagenomes-genome-assembly--contig:-NODE-121-length-42238-cov-5.281535_pt1 | contig 42238 bp, 38 predicted proteins | sample MGYA00153384_OFCX01 | MGnify analysis MGYA00153384
GAGCGATCAGCCCGACGCGCGACGATGCCTTTTCGCCCGTGTTGGTCCGGACCAAGTCCTATGCCGCCTTTGCGCAGGCGAGCTACAATCTGACCGATGCGCTTCGCGTCACCGCCGGTGCGCGTTACACCAGCGATGACAAGAACTACGCGGCGGGCGTGACGTCGTTTGGAACGGCGGCAACGCCGCTGCTGCCTGCGCGCACCCCGGCTGGCGCGCCGTTTGCGTTCTCGCTCGAACAGCCGGTCAATTTTACCTGCGGATCGACGACGACCGCCCAGGGAACAAACCAGTTCGTGCAAGGGGCGACGACGCGCGCTACCTTCATCCAGTGCGGACAGGCCAAGTTCAAATTCGCAACGTTCCGCGGCGCGATTGATTACAAGGTCACGCCCGACAATCTGCTTTATGCGAGCGTTTCGACCGGGCGTCGTTCCGGCGGGTTCAACAACGTGTTGCAGAACCCCGACTCGCCAGGTCTCGGCGTAATCGCGTTCCAGCCTGAAAAGGTGACCGCGTTCGAAATCGGTTCGAAGAACGTCTTTATGAACCGCGCGCTGACGCTCAATATCGCGGCATTTTACAACAAGTTCGCTGGGTTGCAGGTTCAGCGCCAGGTGCCCGCGCCGAACGGGCTGACGACGCTGTCGATCATCGAGAATTCGGGCAAGGGACGCAGCTACGGCGTCGAGATCGAAGCGATCATCAAGCCGTTCAAACTTGATGAAGTTCGTGAAGCGTTAGCTGAGGCCGGGATCACCGGTTTGACGGTGACCGAGGTCAAGGGGTTTGGCCGTCAACGTGGGCACACCGAGTTGTATCGCGGTGCGGAGTATGTAGTGGACTTTTTGCCCAAAACCAAGGTCGAGCTGATCGTGGCCGATCAGGATGTAGATCGCGTGATCGAGGCAATCGTCAAGGCGGCGCGCACGGGGAAGATTGGCGACGGCAAAATATTCGTATCGAATGTGGAGCAAGTGATGCGCATTCGGACGGGTGAAACCGGGGACGCGGCGATTTAGTCATTGCGTCGCTGTTCATGAAATTAAAGAAGCCGTAGGGTAGTTAATGTCGATGATGGACGAATTCAAGACTTTTGCACTCAAAGGCAACGTGATGGACCTGGCGGTGGGTGTCATCATTGGCGCTGCCTTTGGCAAGATCGTCGACTCCATTGTGGGCGATCTGATCATGCCCATCGTCGGCAAGATCTTCGGTGGACTGGATTTCTCCAACATGTTGGTGGTGCTCGGTGACAATCCGAACAAGCTCACCGCCTTGGCAGACTTGAAAAAAGCGGGCATCGCCACCTTTGCATACGGCAACTTTATTAGCGTGCTGCTCAATTTCATCATTCTGGCGTGGATTATTTTCCTGATGGTCAAAGTCATGAACAACATGAAAAAATCCGAGGTCGCCCCTGCGCCCGCAGCGACGCCTGAAGATGTGGTGTTGCTGCGCGAAATACGCGACAGCCTGAAAAAGTAAAAACCCTCGTTTTAAAAATAAAACCGACCAACGGGTCGGTTTTGTTTTTTGGGGCGGTTAAACTTTAATATCGACGCGTTTTCGCCACATAACGGCGCTACAGCGGCAACAATCACAAGGAGGTTTTCATGGTTCTTCGTCTTGCTTCATTACCTGTAGCGGTCGTTGCCGCACTGTTCATCGCGTCTGCGGCTCAAGCGCAGATCAAGGTCGGCGTCACGGTGTCGGCGACCGGGCCCGCTGCGTCGCTGGGCATTCCTGAGAAAAACACGTTCGACCTGCTCCCGAAAACGATTGCAGGGCAGACGGTCACCTACATCGTTCTGGATGACGCATCCGACACGACCAAGGCCGTGACCAATGCTAAAAAATTGATCTCGGAAGACAAAGTTGACGTGATTGTCGGCTCGACCACCACGCCCAACTCGTTGGCGATTATTGACGTGGTCGCCGACGGCGAAACACCGAACATTTCAATGGGTGGCTCGGCGCGCATCGTCGACCAAAGCAATCCCAAAGCGCGCTGGGTATTCAAAACGCCACAGAGCGATTCGCTGATGGCCGACGCGATCGCGGTGCACATGAAGGCCAACGGCGTGACCAGCATTGGATTCATCGGTTTTAATGATGCCTATGGTGAAGGCTGGCTGCAAGAAATGCGTCGCTCGGCCGCCACGGCGGGCATCAAAATTGTGACTGAAGAGCGCTTCAACCGCACCGACGCCAGCACCACCGGGCAAGTGCTCAAGCTGGTCGCAGCAAACCCACAAGCCATTCTGATCGCGGGCTCCGGCACGCCCGCTGCGACGCCGCACAAGGAATTGGTGGCGCGTGGCTTTAAAGGCAAGATTTATCAGACGCATGGCGTCGCGAACTCGGACTTTTTGCGCGTGATGGGCAAAGACGCTAACGGTGCATTCCTACCTGCGGGACCCATGCTGGTGTACGAGCAATTGCCTGATAGCAATCCGGTGAAAAAAGTGGCCAAGGAATACGTCACGGCGTATGAGGCGAAGTTTGGCCCGCGCTCAACGTTTGGTGGTCACGCGTTTGATGCATTTACGCTGCTCAATAACGCTGTGCCGGAAGCGTTAAAAGCTGGCAAACCCGGCACCAAAGAGTTCCGCATTGCGCTGCGTAACGCGCTTGAAAATGTCAAGGACGTGGTCGGCGTTCACGGCGTGTTCACCATGTCCCCCGGCGACCACAACGGCTTGGACAATCGTGGTCGCATGATGATGACGATTAAAGATGGTAAGTGGTTGATTACCAAGTAATCAGGCAGTGGCAAGACACATTTGAGCGGGGCAGGACGTAATTCCTGATCCGCTTTTTTTGTGCTCTGTTTGCCTACATTAGACGAAAGTTAAATTTAGATGGACGCAACCATCGCCGCGCTGCTGACGCAGGACGGCCTGACTAACGGCTCGATTTACTGTCTGCTCGCGCTCGCGCTGGTACTTGTATTCGCGGTCACCCGCGTGATCTTTGTGCCGCAAGGCGAGTTCGTTGCTTTTTCCGCGCTGACGCTCGCCGCATTCGAGCAAAACAAGTTGCCCGGCACGGTGTGGTTGTTGCTCGCGCTGGCGGCGGTGGCAGCTTTTGCCGATGCTGTGAGCCTGTGGCGTGAGCCCAAGCGAATGTTGCGTGCGATTCTCGGCACCAGCGTGCCCGCAGCGCTCGCCGCACTGCTGGTGTGGGGTGTGGCGACGGTTCATATGCCGTTTTCGATTCAGGTGCTGACAACTATTGCTGCCGTCACCGCGATGGGGCCTGCTGTTTACCGTTTGGCGTTTCAGCCGATTGCTAGTGCGACCGTGTTGACGTTGCTGATTGTTTCGGTCGCTGTTCACTTTGTATTGATGGGCTTGGGGCTCCTGTTTTTTGGCGCCGAAGGCGTGCGCACCACCGCGTTCACCAGCGCTTCGTTCTCGTTGGGCTCGGTCAGTATTTCCGGGCAGAGTTTGCTGGTCTACGCGTTCACTATTTTTCTGGTGATTGCGATGGCGCTGTTCTTTAAATTCACGATGTTTGGCAAGGCGCTGCGGGCCACCGCCGCCAACCGCACCGGCGCGCGGCTGGTGGGCATCAGCCCTAACTTTGCGGGCAGCCTAAGCATCACGTTGTCGGCGGCGATTGGTGCCGTGTCTGGCTTGTTGATTGGGCCGATTGCGACGATTTACTACGACTCGGGCTTTTTGATTGGACTGAAGGGGTTTGTCGGTGCGATTGTCGGCGGACTGGCGAGCTATCCGATTGCGGCGGCGGGCGCGATTTTTGTTGGACTCGTTGAATCGTTTTCTTCGTTTTGGGCAAGCGCGTACAAAGAAGTGATCGTGTTCACGCTGATCATTCCCGTGCTGTTGTGGCGTTCTTTAACCACAACGCACCACGAGGAAGAGTGAGGTGAAATCGCTCTCGGTCACAAAAATATTGATCCTCATCGTCGTTGCGCTGATCGTCATCGCACCGACCATTGCCCCTGCTTTTTACGTCACGCTTCTTAACTACATCGGTCTTTATAGCCTCGTCGCATTGGGCCTCGTGTTGCTCACCGGTGTGGCCGGGCAGACGAGCTTTGGGCAGGCCGCGTTCGTCGGACTCGGTGCTTACACCACCGCCGTGCTCACCACGCAATACGGCTGGTCGCCGTGGCTCACGCTTATCGTTGCGCTTGTCATCACGTTGACCGTCGGCTATTTGCTCGGCCTCATCACGCTGTCGATGGGCGGACATTACTTGCCGCTCGCGACGATTGCCTGGGGCATGTCGCTGTATTTTTTGATGGGTACGATTGAGCAGTTTGGCGGCTTCACCGGCATCACTGGCATCCCGCCGGTGACCCTATTCGGCGTGTCGCTAGAGCGCGAGAATCACTTTTACTATTTCATCTGGATCGTCGTGCTGGCCGCGCTTTGGGCGGTCGCCAATCTCCTCGATTCGCGGCCCGGTCGCGCCATTCGGGCGTTAAAGCAGGGCACCACGATGGTCGAGGCATTCGGCGTACATCCGGGCCGTATGAAGACGGCCGTGTTCGTGATCGCCGCTGTGCTCGCATGCCTGTCGGGTTGGTTGTATGCGCATTTGCAGCGCTTTGTGAACCCTACGCCCTTTGGCATCAATCAGGGCATCGAGTACCTGTTTATGGCGGTGATCGGCGGTGCTGCGAGCGTGTGGGGCGCGGTGCTAGGCGCGACGTTTGTCACGTTGCTAAAAACGTGGTTGCAAGATTTGTTGCCGAAAGTTATTGGCGAAGCGGGCCAATTTGAAATCATCGTGTTTGGCATTTTGCTGGTGCTGATCCTGCAATATGCACGAGATGGGTTGATGCCTTTTTTGCAGCGATTCGTACCCGCCACGAAACGTGAGTTGCCTGCTGCCGGAGATCGCTTGCCACACCGCACAATGCCGACCGCCAGAGAGTCTGTCTTGACGATAGACGCCGCGCGCAAAACCTTTGGCGGTTTGGTGGCGGTTAACGAGGTGAGCTTCAACGTCAACGCCCGCGAAGTGGTGGGCCTGATCGGCCCGAATGGCGCGGGCAAGAGCACTTGCTTCAATCTGATTTCTGGCGCGTTGGAGGCCACTTCGGGTTCGATCAAATTCATGGGCCAGGAACTGATCGGTCAGCCTGCCAGCGCCATCTCAAAACTTGGATTGGCGCGCACCTTTCAGCACGTTAAGTTGGTCGCCACGATGACCGTGGTGGAAAACGTCGCGCTGGGTGCCTATCTGCGCGGCACTAAGGGCATCATTGCCTCCGCGCTGCGCCTTAACAAAGCTGACGAGGCGGCTGCGCTCGCCGAGGCCATGCGCCAGTTGCAACGCGTGGGCCTCGCCGACCATGCGCATGACGCTGCCAGCAGCTTGCCGCTGGGCAAGCAACGCATTGTCGAGATCGCCCGCGCGCTGGCCTCCGATCCGATTTTGTTGTTGCTCGATGAGCCGGCCGCAGGCCTGCGTTTCTCTGAAAAACAGCAACTCGCCGCGTTGATAAAAACGCTGAAAGGCGAGGGCGTGACGGTGCTGTTGGTTGAGCACGATATGGATTTTGTAATGGGCGTCGTGGATCGCTTGGTGGTGCTCAATTTTGGGCAAAAATTGGCGCAGGGCTTGCCGGAAGCAGTGCAGGCTGATCCTGCCGTGCGTGAAGCGTATTTGGGGGCATAAGATGAGCCAAACCCTGCTCGAAGTGTCTGACCTGCACGTCGCCTACGGCCAAGTCGAGGCGGTGCGCGGGGTATCGCTGTCGGTGCCGACCGGAAGAATTGTGACCGTCATCGGCCCCAACGGTGCGGGCAAAACCACGCTGCTCGGCGCGATCATGGGTTTGCTGCCTTCGCACGGCACGCTTCGATTTGCGGGAGAGCGCATCGACGGTCGCGACACCGAAACGCTGGTGCGCCTCGGTATGACGCTGGTGCCCGAAAAGCGCGAACTGTTCCACGAAATGACCGTGCTGGAAAACCTCGAACTCGGTGGCTTTTCGCGCCGTCGTGCGGGCGAATCCCGCTTGGCGCTGCTCGGCACCCTGGAAGAAGTGTTCGTTCTGTTCCCACGCCTGAAGGAGCGCCAGCCGCAACTCGCGGGCACGCTCTCCGGCGGTGAACGGCAGATGCTCGCCGTGGGCCGCGCGCTAATGGCGAAGCCAAAATTGTTGTTGTTGGATGAGCCGAGTTTGGGTCTCGCGCCGCTGATTACGCGAGACATTTTGGCCACGATTTCCAAGCTGCGCGAAACCGGGCTATCCGTCCTGCTGATCGAGCAAAACGCCCGCGCCGCGCTGAAAACCGCCGACTATGGGTACGTTTTAGAAACTGGCGAACTTAGCCTGCAAGGCGAGGCCGATGAGCTTCTCCACGATGAACGGGTCATCACTACCTATCTCGGTAAGCGGTAACAGCTTTAGACTAAAAAGGTTACTTTGTAAGGGCTACACAGCGTTTAAGCTAATAGTCGATATGTGCGTAATAACCGCGCCACCCCAATATAGTTGGGTGCTACGCGCGAAAGTTGATCGCAGCAGTCGGCTGGCTTAACTGTCCCCACCACCGCGAAGACTGCCGCGCGGCGATGGGTGCTGAAGCGAACGCGATCAACGCAAACGATTAGGGGTACAAACCACGCAGCTCCCGTGCCGTCAACACGCGAGTGCAGGCGATGATGAACGCCGAAGTGCGCAGCGACACTTTGTTCTTTTCTGCCGTGTGCACCACTGCTTTCAGCGCTTCAACCATGATGCGTTCCAAACGATCATTGATCTCCGCCTCAGTCCAGAAGAAGCTGGAGAAGTCTTGCACCCATTCAAAATAGCTCACCGTGACGCCGCCGGCATTGGCGATGACATCCGGCACGACGAGGATGCCGCGATCATGCAAGATGTCGTCGGCGGCGGGGGTGGTGGGGCCGTTTGCGCCTTCAACAACCAGCCGCGTTGAGATTGATCGTGCGCGTGTTTCGTTGAGCTGATTTTCTAGCGCGGCGGGCACAAAAATATCGCTTTTAAGCGCCCAAAATTCCGCTTCTGTGATGCGCGTTACGCCGCTGAAATCGGTGAGCTTGCCCCCGGCGGTCACGAAGTCGAGCGCGGCATCGACATCAATCCCGGCCTCGTTGACCACCGATCCGCTCACGTCCTGCAAGCCGATGATCGTGGCACCAGCCTTTTTGAACAAGCGCGCTGCAATGCCACCCACATTGCCAAAGCCCTGCACCACAATGCGCGAGCCGGTAATGTCGAGATTCATGGCGCGGGCCGTTTCGCGCGCCGCGATATAAACCCCGCGACCGGTAGCTTCCTTGCGGCCCAGCGATCCGCCCAGCGCAATCGGTTTGCCGGTGACCACGCCGGTCGCCGTGGCCCCGGTGTTCATCGAATAGGTGTCCATCATCCACGCCATGATTTGGTCGTTGGTGTTCACATCGGGGGCCGGAATGTCTTTGTCGGGGCCGATGATGAGACCGATTTCACTGGTGTAGCGACGCGTCAAACGCTCCAGTTCGGGGCGGGTGAGCGATTTAGGGTCAACGCGAATGCCGCCTTTGGCACCGCCATAGGGTAGGTTGAGTGCCGCGTTCTTGACCGTCATCCAGCCAGCCAGCGCCATCACTTCATCAATGGTCACGTCGGGGTGAAAACGCACGCCACCTTTGCCGGGGCCGCGCGACAGATTGTGTTGCGCGCGAAAGCCTTCAAAGTGCGCCACCGTGCCGTCATCACGATTGATCGGAATATCCACCGCGAGCACACGTTTGCAGCGCTTGAGTGTTTCCACCCAACGTTCGAGGTGACCAAGGTGCGGGGCGACGCGATCCACTTGTTGCAGATACATCTGCCACGGGCTTTGCGGGTTGTTCGGAACGTAGGAGAGACCGGGTGTGGCCATGAAGTTCAATACCGTGAATTTTCGAAGCACGCACTGTAGGTGAGTTGCGCTGTTTCTACCAATGCCTTTACTGGCACGCGCTATGCAATAAACCAATGGTCGGATAACCCTGATGCTGATTAAACGGGAATCGAGAATAATCTGACTGTATCGAGCATAAAATTGAGTCAATACAGCACTTGCGGTTCACGAAAACGAAAACAATTGGCTCTAGGTCGCCACGGCTGTGGCAAGAGGTGTATTCATGAGTGTTCAAATCGCGGCGCGAACCTTGGCGATGGGGTTGGCGCTTTCATCATGTGCATGGACCCATGCCGATACGCTATCAAGCATCAAAGAGCGAGGCGAGTTTTTGCTCGGGCACCGCGAAAGTTCCTCGCCGTTTTCTTACGTGAATGAAAAGGGCGACCCCGTGGGCTACTCGGTCGACATCTGTCTCAAAATTTTTGATGCGGTCAAGTTAGAACTGAAAAGTCCCGCGCTCAAGCTTAAATACGTGGCACTCAAACCAGCGGATCGAATTGCTGCTGTCAAGTCTGGTCGGGTTGATGTTGAATGTGGTTCGACCACCAATACCGTGGAGCGGCAGAAGGATGTCGCATTCAGCTTCACCACCTTTGTGGCCGGTGCAAGGCTACTTGCCAATAAGTCGGCCAACGTTAAAGAACTCACCGATTTGCAGGGCAAAACGGTGGTCGTGACTGAGAAAACCACTACTGAAAAAGTCGTTGGCCAGGTCAGCAAAGAGAGGAATCTCAATCTGAAGATTATCACCGCAAAGGATCATGCCGAAGGTTTCCAAAAGATGGAAACCGGCGCGGCGGTTGCGGTGGCCAACGATGACGCTTTGCTGTTTGGGCTGGTGACCAAGGCCAAAGATCCCGCGGCATTCGACTTTGTTGGCAAGTATGTGTCGGTGGAGCCGTACGGGATCATGTATCGCAAAGACGATCCGGCCTTCACCAAGCTGATGGATGTGACGGTGTCCAGTCTGTTCTCGTCCGGGCAGTTGCGTACCATTTATAGCAAGTGGTTTGAAAGCGGCGTCTTCAAGCTGCCGATGAATCAGTACATGAAAGAAAACATCAAGATTCCGAATCGCTATGGCGTGCAGTAGGCAGGTGTTGGTGTTGATTTTGCGTAGGCACGCCCGGCAGGCATAATTCGCCAACCGCCGAAATACGGCAGCGAATCAACCTTTCGGCGGAAAGCACGACTCACTATGTGGAGCGGTACCGGGTGCAAAAGCGGGTTGGCGGTGGCTGACTCCATGCCAATTTCGACGATCAGCGAAGTGCAGATGCTGCACATCATTTCGCGCCACGTCGGCGCGACAATTTCTGTGTACGACCGCAATCTGATCTTCCGCTTTGTCAGCGACGGCTTTGCGCAGTGGTTCGGTTTACGGCCCGATCAGATCGTCGGACGCTCACTCGCCGAGTGTTACGGCGAACACAACTTCACCCGTTATCGGCCCTACATTGAGCGTGCGCTGCGCGGCGAGACGGTGGCTTATGAAAGGCAGGTGCGCGACCCCTCTGGCTTCGATGGCTGGCGCACGGTCAGCCTGGTGCCTTGGCGCGATGACGATGGAAACATCATTGGCGTGGTGAACTGTGCGCTGAGCGTGCATGAATTAAAGACCACGACTGAGGCGCTGCGCGCCGCCAATCAGCGCTTGACCTCGCACATGGACAACAGCCCGCTCGCGGTAATCGAATTTGATGCGGCGTTGAACGTCAAGCATGGCTCGCCGCGCGCAGAAAAGATGTTTGGTTGGGAGTTCAGTGCCACGCCGGACATGTCGTTGCACCTGTTGCTCGGCAGCGATGATGGTGATGACAATTCGCTGCGCCAAGCATTTCTGCGCCTGCAAACCGGTGAAGAAACCAACAACCGCGTCGAGTCGCGGCATGTCCGCAGCAACGGCGTGATCATCCATTGCGAATGGTTCAATTCGGCGTTGACCGACGATCAAGGGCAGGTGGCCTCGATCATGTCGCTGGTGCAGGATGTGTCGGAGCGCGTGCAGATGGTTGAACAGATGCGGGAGCTTGCGGAGCATGACTCGCTCACCGGTTTGCTCAATCGCAGCGCGTTTCGCTTGCAAATGGAACGTGCACTGCGTCGGGCGCGCAACACGCAGGAACTGGTCGCGCTGTTGTTCATCGACCTTGACGGTTTCAAGCAGGTCAACGACACCTTGGGTCATGGTGCGGGGGACGACGTGTTGCGCGAGGTGGCGCGTCGCATCACGCGATCAGTGCGCGCCGCCGACATCGTGGCCCGCATTGGGGGCGACGAGTTTGTGGTGTTGCTAGAAACGCCAGTGACCGGCGGCATTGCCGAGGACGTTAGCAGCCGAATTCTTGCCGTGCTGTCGGACGGTTATGACTTTGAAGGCTTGGTTGACTTCGCCACCATGCCCAAGGTCGGGGCCAGCATCGGAGTCGCGCTGTACACGCCGCAAGAAAGTCATGTCGATAGCCTACTCAAGCGCGCAGATGCTGCAATGTATGACGCCAAGCGCGCGGGCAAAGGCTGTGTGCGTTATGCGGGGCCGGGCGAGTAGCAGGCGCGTTCGTAGGCACGCCCCTGGGCGCGAAAACCGTTGACCGTTGAGCGGGCGATCACGGCCAGGCCGCTCCTACGAAGGAATCTACATCAGCTAATACTCTGCTGAAAGTGAAAGAAATTGGTCGGATCGTATTTCTGCTTGATGCTCAAAAGCGTCGGATACGCTGAACCCCAGTAAGCCGTTCGAAAATCCTGCAAATTGGCGTCAGCGTAGTTTTGATAAACCTCGCCATTGGCGTACGGCGCAACAATCGCCAGCAAACCGCGCATCCATGTGTCCATCTGCGCACGTTCCGCCGAGTCGCGCCAGAACACGTCCACACAAAAATTCAGGGTCACATTGCGATGAATGAACGCGCTGTTTTGAATCGGATAGCGGTTGATCGCGCCACCGTACGGCTCGGTGTACATCAAGCTCCACTTATTCGGTGAGGTGGCCACATAGTCAACCACCTGCTGCCACGCCGATTGCGGCATGGGGGCAGCCAGGTAGCACGACGCCTTGCTCTCGGGCGTGCCGTCGGGTTGATCGGGCAGCGGGTAAGGATAGTTTTCGAGATACGCGTCCATGTCGGGATAGGTGCCCACCTGATCGACCAGCAACTGCGCGCTCGCGAACGCCAACAGCGATTGAATGGAGGCGAGGCCATCGGCACGGTTCCCCGCATACATGCCCTGCACCATGTACACCGCTTGTCCTTGATAAAAGCCCACATTCATCATGTAACCCAGCTGATCCGGGCAGCCTGCCACCGTGTATTCGTTTTGCATCAGTGTGAGCACCGCAGCGGTGTCGGTAGCACGCCAAGAAATCGCCCAGGCCCACACTGACGGCAGCGGCACCATGTTGTAGCCCACTTGCGTGACCACGCCGAAGTTGCCTCCCGTACCGCCGCGTAACGCCCAGAACAAATCGCCGTAGGCGTTGTTGGCAGTTGCCGTGACGATGTTGCCGTTGACGAGAATCACGCGCATTGATGTCACGCAGTCGCTCTGAATGCCGTAGGCGCGGGAGGTGTAGCCATAGCCGCCGCCCTGCACAAAACCACCCACGCACACGCTGCCGCACGCGCCGGTGGGTAGATGCCAGCCGGTGTTGTTCATCACGCCGTTAAACGTGTCCCAGTCGGTGCCGCCGCCCGCGTAGACAATCGCGTTTGCATAGTCGATGTACACGCTGTTCAAGCTGCTGACGTCAATCACCATGCCGTTGTTCACCGAGTAGCCCGCGCTGCTGTGACCGCCGGCACGCACGGCAACCCAAATCTTCCATTTGCGTGCCACTTGCAGGCATTCCTGAATGTCTGATTCGTTGGCGCAATACACGATGACCTTGGGATAGATGTCGAAGGCCGGATTGGATTCCTGGCGGTCTTTGTTGTAGTCCGGATCGCCGGGGACGACGACTTTGCCAGTGATCGCGGCTTCGAGCGAAGCGAGGGTTTGCCACGACAGCGACTCGTGTACCGGCGGCGCGTTTTGCGTGGAGAGTGCCGTGAAATGCGCGACGCGGCTTACTTTGCGCAGCCGAGCTGGACTCTTGCGATGGGCCATGGTTCTTCATCCTCCCCTATTGATGCCCGGTCACCAGACGATTCTGGCGACTTGCAAAGCATAGGGCATCAAAACGTTAAAATCGAGCTTTCCCGCACAAGCTTTAGGTGTCCGTAACGCGAACCCCTTTGAGCATCACCCTTCAGGCACATGCCCGCCCCAATTCAGACCCCAAAAGATACGACCGTTTCCGGTTTTAGCGGCTCCACCGTGATCTCGATGCGCGGCTCCGCCACGCTTTCCCCGTTCCGTCAGGACAAACTTGTCGCCGCGCTCGCTCACCACCGCGTGACCGATGTCAGCGCCGAGTTTTGGCACTTTGCTGAACTCAGCCGTGAGGCGACGCGCGATGAGCGTTTGCAACTCGACGCGTTGCTCGCGTACGGTGCCGACGCCGAGCCAAGCGAGTCGCATCAGCATGCGTTTCTGGTCGTGCCACGGCTAGGTACGATTTCGCCGTGGTCATCCAAAGCGACAGACATTGCGCGCAATTGCGGCCTGAGTTTCGTGCAACGCATTGAGCGTGGCGTGTGGTTTTGGGTGAACTCGGAAGGGCCGTTGCCGAAGGAGGCGAAGCGCGCGATTGAAGACGCCTGTCACGATCGCATGACGGAAGTTGTGTTGTCGACCATTGCTGCGGCCAAGGCCATTTTTGACACGCACACCGCGAAGCCGCTGACCACCATTTCACGAACGCCTGCCGCGTTAAAAGTCGCGAACGGTGAGCTGGGCCTCGCGTTGTCGATTGATGAAATCGACTACCTCGTCAACGCGTTCAACAAGCTCGAACGCGACCCAACCGACGTGGAATTGCTGATGTTCGCGCAGGCGAATTCCGAGCATTGTCGGCACAAGGTTTTCAACGCGAGCTGGACGATTGATGGCGTCGCGCAGGATCTGTCGTTATTCGCGATGATCCGCAACACGCATGCCGCCAATCCATCAGGCACCGAGATCGCGTACTCCGACAACGCCGCGATCTTGACCGGCGGCGATGCACTGCGTCTCTATCCTGATGGCGACAGCAGATACGCCGAGCATGCAGATCGTACCCACTATCTGGCGAAAGTCGAGACGCACAATCACCCGACCGCGATTGCACCATTTGCGGGTGCTGCGACCGGCGCGGGGGGTGAGATTCGTGACGAAAGTGCGACCGGACGCGGTGCGGTGCCGAAGTCCGGCCTGACCGGATTCACCACCTCAAATCTGCGCCTGCCGGGCCTGCCGCAACCGTGGGAAGCGGCAACCGCACATGTTGGCAAGCCGGACCGTATTTCCTCGGCACTGGACATCATGATTCAGGGGCCGATTGGCGGCGCGGCGTTCAACGATGAGTTCGGTCGCCCGGTGCTGGGTGGCTATTTCCGCACCTTCGAGCAGCGCGTTGGCGACACCGTTTACGGCTATCACAAGCCCATCATGATCGCGGGCGGCTTGGGCGCCGTGTCGGATGTTCACGTTCACAAAATTGCGTTCCCAGCGGGCACCTTGCTGATTCAGCTCGGTGGCGAAGGCATGCGCATTGGCATGGGCGGCGGTGCGGCATCCAGCATGACGACGGGCCAGAACACGGCGGATCTCGACTTTGATTCGGTGCAGCGCGGTAATCCTGAAATGCAGCGTCGCGCGCAAGAAGTGATCAACGCTTGCTGGCGTTTGGGTGAGGCCAATCCGATCCTCGCAATTCATGATGTCGGCGCGGGTGGTTTGTCGAACGCGTTGCCGGAACTTGTGCACGGTGCGGGTACTGACGCCGATCCGCGTGGTGCGTTGTTCGACCTGCGTCAGGTGCTCACGTTAGAGAAGGGTATGAGCCCGGCCGAGATCTGGTGCAACGAATCGCAGGAGCGTTACGTGATGGCGGTAGCTCCCGCGTCGGTCTCGTTGTTCAAGGCGTATTGCGAGCGTGAGCGCTGTCCGTTTGCGATTGTGGGCGTGGCGGACGGTTCTGGTAATTTGACCGTGGCGGATGCCAAATTCAACAACAGGCCGGTGGACATGTCGCTGGATGTCTTGTTAGGCAAGCCGCCGAAGATGGAGCGGGTCACAACGCGTAAATCTCCGCACTCCGCAGAAGCTCAAACAAGCGTGAAACTGAAGCTGCGTGACGCGGCGTATCGCGTGCTGCAGCACCCCACGGTCTCCGACAAAACCTTTCTCATCACCATTGGTGACCGCTTCGTCGGCGGTCTCACTGCCCGCGAGCAAATGGTCGGGCCGTGGCAGGTGCCGGTGGCAGACGTTGCGGTGACGCTTCGAGATTTTGTGGGCAACGCTGGCGAGGCAATGGCGATGGGCGAGCGCACGCCGCTGGCGGTGCTCAACGCACCGGCGTCGGCGCGCATGGCGGTGGCTGAGGCCATCACCAACATTGCGGCAGCAGCGATTGCGTCGATCACAGACATTAAGCTCTCCGCCAACTGGATGGCCGCAGTGGACGTGCCCGGCGAAGACGCTGCGCTGTTCGACGCGGTGCAGGCCGTGGGCATGGAGTTGTGCCCCGCGCTCGGTGTGTCGATCCCGGTTGGCAAGGACTCGATGAGCATGCGCACGGGCTGGAGCGATGGCGAGACATCGAGGTCCGTCCACGCTCCAGTGTCGCTGATCGTCACCGCGTTTGCCAATGTGTGCAACGTGAAAAAAACGCTGACGCCACTCTTGCAAATCGACCACGACACCGTGCTGCTGTTGGTCGACATCGCGCGCGGCCAGCAGCGCATGGGTGGCTCGATCTTCAATCAGGTGCAATCGACGATGGGCACGGAAGTGCCGGATTGCGATTCCGCAGATGATCTGAAAACGTTCTTCGCAGGCGTGCAAAAACTCAGTGCAAACGGTCTGCTGCTCGCCTATCACGACCGCTCCGACGGTGGCTTGTTCGCCGTGCTGGTCGAGATGATGATCGCCTCGCGCGCAGGTCTGACTGTAGCGCTTGATCCGTCTAACCAAGACGCAATGGCCGCGTTGTTCAACGAAGAACTCGGTGCCGTGATTCAAGTTCATCGCGCCGACATCGATAAAGTTCGTGCGGCATTCGGCACGCTTCCCGTAGAAGAAATCGCCACACTGCGCGAGGACAGCAAGCTCATCATCGAGCATCAGGGCAAAGCAATTTTCGACGAAGCACGACAAGCGCTGCACGTCGCATGGAGCGCGACCAGCATCCAGATTCAGCGCCTGCGCGACAATCCGGACTGCGCCGACTCCGAGTTTGATCGTGTTTTTGACGATGACGACGCGGGCTTGGTACCTCGTGTGTTGTTCGACCCAAAAGTCAATATCGCCGCGCCGATGATCGCGGCCAACATCAACGTGGGTTCGCGTCCGAAGATTGCCATTTTGCGCGAGCAGGGCGTCAATTCGCACATCGAAACGGCGCACGTCTTCACCATGGCTGGCTTCGACGCCTACGACGTTCACATGACCGATCTGCAAACCGGTCGCCGCTCGCTTGACGAGTTCAAGGGCTTCGTCGCCTGCGGTGGTTTCAGTTACGGTGACGTGCTCGGCGCGGGTGCGGGCTGGGCAAAATCGATTTTGCTGAACGCTGAGTTGCGTGAGGAATTTCAGGAATTTTTCACCGCGACCGACACCTTCGCGCTGGGCATTTGCAACGGCTGCCAGATGATGGCGCACATGGCCCCGATCATTCCCGGCGCGGAGCATTGGCCGAAATTTGTGCGCAACGGCAGCGAGCAGTTTGAGTGTCGAACCGTCATGGTCGAAGTCATGGAAACGCCGTCTATCCTGTTCAAAGGCATGGAAAAAACGCGCCTGCCGATTGTCGTTGCGCACGGTGAAGGTTTCGCGCAATTCAAAGACGAAGAACACCTGGAAACCGCACAATCGCTAGTCACGATGCGCTTCGTCGACAGCCTCGGCATCGCGACCGAAAACTATCCGCTTAACCCGAACGGTTCGCCGGGCGGCATTACCGGGTTGACGACCAAAGAGGGTCGTTTCAACGTACTGATGCCGCATCCAGAACGCACCCATCGCGTAGAGAATTTCTCATGGCATCCCGAAGGCTGGACCCGCTCGCCGTGGCTGCGGATGTTTGAGAACGCACGAGTGTGGCTGGGCTGATTCCTTCGTCCGGTGCGTATCGAAAGATGATTCCAAAAACGCTTGTCACCCCTGCGAAGGCAGGGGCCTAGCGTCTTTTATTGGCATGACCGACGATGCTAATTCGACCGAAGTCGCTGGGTTCCTGCCGTCGCAGGAACGACGAAATTAAACGAATCTTCAGCTAAGAAAAGCGGCAAGCAACTTTTCGCGGAAACGCCCATCCGATATGGGCATAACATCAAAAATAGGCCATAATCGACTTATACCGATTATTGCCGCTAGCCCAAGTGCAATGGTAGTTTCAGCCATTAGCTGATGCACCTTTTGCAAGTTTCCACGACAGCAGAACGAAGGAAAAAGTCAGCAAACCGCGCCGACGACCGGCGCTTTTCAACCGCGATAAACCTCGCGTCGGTGGCCGATCTTGATGATCTCGACGATGATTTCCCTGTCGTTGACGGTGTACACAATCCGATAGTCGCCGACACGCAACCGATACGCCGCCTCGCGCCCCGCAAGCTTCTTGCAGGCACTGGGTCGCGAGTCAGTGGCGAGTGTTTGAATCGCATCGACAATCCGTCGCCGCGTTGGGGCGCCGTCAATGGCTTCAAGCTCCTTCGCGGCTGACGCCTTGATGAGCAGGGCGTACGGCATGTTTAGGCGCGTCAGAGCTTGCCGCGAGCTTGCAAGTCAGCAACCACCGATTCAAAGCTCATGCTGGGCTCGCTCGCCCGCGCCGTGACCGCTGCAAAGTCCTCCGCGTCCTCGCCCAGCGACAGCTTTACGGCCTCGTTCACGAGGTCTGAAATGCTCTGCCCGAGCACCGCCGATTTCATGCGCAGGGCTTGGTGAAGTGCTTCGTCGAAGTAGATGGAGGTGCGACGGCTCATGCCCGAATGCTAGCGCTTTGACGCTTTGATGCGCACTTTTTGGGCTGCGCGACTGACGCCCGTTGGCGGCATAATCCGGCTGTTAATCACAGAATTGCCCCGATGCCTCTTTCCTAGACCGAAATTCGCGACCGTGCCACGGCGTTTCAAAAGCGCTGGAGGGACGACACCTCCGAGCAGGCTGAGTCGCAAACGTTCTGGGCGGAGTTTCTCAACATCTACGGCGTCGACCGCAAGCGCGTTGGCGTGTACGAGAAACATTTCGTGCTCAAGCGAGCCAAATCCGTCAAGAACGGTCGCATCGACCTGTTCTGGCCCGGCAAATTGCTGGTGGAGATGAAGAGCGCGAACCAAAACCTCGACAAAGCCTACGCACAAGCGGCTGATTACTTTGATGCGCTGCCAGATCGCGATTTGCCTCGCTATTTGCTGGTCAGCGACTTCAAGCGCTTTCGCCTGTTCGACCTTGAAGAAAGGATCGACCATCCGGAGTTTCGGCGCGACCAGTTGAAGGACAAAGCCCGCCTGTTCGGGTTCATCGCCGGCTATCAGGCGCAGGTCATCAAGCCGCAAAACCCGGTCAACGCCAAAGCCGCTGCGCAAATGGGCAAATTGCACGACGCGCTCAAGGCGTCCGGCTACGCGGGGCACGCACTCGAAGTGCTACTCGTGCGTTTGCTGTTTTGCTTGTTCGCCGACGACACCGGCATCTTCACACCCGCGCAAAGCTTTCGCGATTGGCTGGAGGCCGACACCAAGCCGGACGGCAGCGACATGGGCCGTGCGCTCGCCGAATTGTTCGACGTGCTCAACACTGCTGAGGCCGCACGCCAGACCACTCAGCGCGACAACTTCGCAAGCTTTCCGTACATCAACGGCAGCCTGTTTGCCGAAACACATCGGCCGCCCGCGTTTGACACCAAAACGCGCGAGCTGCTGCTCGACGCCTGCGCGCTCGACTGGACCAACATCAGCCCCGACATCTTCGGCGCGCTGTTCCAAAGCATCATGTCCGGCGAGGACAGGCGCAAACTCGGCGCGCATTACACGTCCGAAGAGAACATTCTCAAACTTATCAAGCCGCTGTTCCTCGATGAGCTGCGCGCCGAGTTTGACAAACAGAAAAACAACGCCAATCGCCTTGCCGAATTTCACAAGCGGCTGCGCACGCTCACCTTCTTCAACCCCGCTTGCGGCTGCGGCAATTTTCTCGTCATCGCTTATCGTGAATTGCGCCTGCTGGAGTTGGACATTCTGCGCGCCGTCAACAGCGGCCCCGGTTCACGCTTTCTGGATATTCACAGCAGCATCGCGGTCAACGTCGACCAGTTTTACGGCATAGAAATCGAAGAATTCCCCGCGCAAATCGCGCAGGTCGCCATGTGGCTCACCGACCATCAAATGAACCGCATGGTCAGCGACGAATTCGGCGCGTACTACGCCCGCATTCCGCTGGTCAGCACGGCGCACATTCGCCACGGCAACGCGCTGCGCACGGACTGGAATGATGTGTTGCCTGCGGAGCGGTGCAGTTTTCTGCTGGGTAATCCGCCGTTTGTGGGCAAGTCCAATCAGTCGGTCGAGCAGAAGGCGGATGTTGAGCCCATTTTCGGGCCACTAAAGGGCGGTGGCGTGCTCGACCTCGTTGCTGCGTGGTACGTCAAGGCAACGCAGTACATCAAGCTCCCTCTCCCGCAAGCGGGAGACGCGACACACATGTCGCCTCACGGCTCCGGGGGTGAGGGTGCTGGCGGTACGAATCCGATTCGCTGTGCCTTCGTATCCACCAACAGCATCACCCAAGGCGAACAAGTCGGCGTGCTCTGGGGCTGGCTGCTCGCGCAGGGCATCAAGATTCACTTCGCGCACCGCACGTTTCGCTGGAGCAACGAGGCAAGCGGCAAGGCAGCCGTGCATTGCGTGATTGTTGGCTTTGGGTTGAACGATGTTGAGCGGAAAGTCATCTTCGAGTATGACGATGTGAATGGTGAACCGCACCTGCAGGTCGTTTCGCGGATAAATCCCTACCTGGTAGATGCACCGAATATTGCGTTGGAAAAGCGAACCAATTCCATATCCCGCGCGCCGCGGATTAACTACGGCAGCATGGCGCTGGATGACGGGCACTTGTTGCTGAGTTCCGCGGAGCGGCTGGCGTTATTGACGGAATGCCCAGAGGCCGCGCCGTTTGTTCGGCCATTTGTTGGCGGCGAAGAATTTCTGAACGGGGGCCAGCGGTTCTGCCTTTGGTTGCGGGCGTCACCACCGACGCTGCTCAGGAATTGCGCGACCATTCGCGAGAAAGTGGAGGCTACCCGGGTTTATCGGCAGTCAAGCGGGCGTGAGACGACTCAGAAGTTGGCGGCGTTTCCGGGTCTTTTTGGGGAAAATCGTCAGCCAGACACTTCGTTTTTGTTGCTACCGAAAGTGTCGTCGGAATCGAGGATGTTTATGCCGATCGGCTTCATGGCTGCAGACATTGTGGCGAGTGGCAGCGCGCTGATCGTGCCGTCGGCAGGTACGTTTGATTTGGGTGTACTGCAAAGCACCATGCACAACGCTTGGATGCGCGCGGTGTGCGGTCGATTGGAAAGTCGCTACCAATATTCCGCCGGCATCGTCTACAACAATTTCCCCTGGCCCGACCTACCACTTAAAGACGACGCACCCTCACCCCAACCCCCAGCCTTCGCCGGGGCAGGCTCTACTCCCGCACGCGGGAGAGGGGGCCAAGCTGAGGGCGTTATTGCAGAGGCGGTCGCGACGTTGACGAAGGACGACGCCGCCCGCGCGAAACTTCGGATCGCCATCGAATCCGCCGCACAAGGCGTGCTCGATGCGCGGGCGGCGCATCCCGAAAGCTCGCTCGCTGATCTCTACGACCCCGTTGCCATGCCGCCGGATTTGATGAAGGCGCACCAAAAGCTCGACGCCGCAGTGGATGCTGCGTACTTCGCCGCGCACGCTGCGGACGGTGCCAAGAAAACATGGCGCAACGACGCCGAACGCGTGGCGTTTTTGTTCACGCTGTATCAAAAATTTACAAGCTTGCTACCGGTGGATTCCGCCAAGCCGAAGCGAGCGAGAGCGATCCGTTAGCGGGCGCTGGGTTGCTGCCTTTGCGCGAGCGTCGAAGCGCGTGATTCGGGTTGGCAGCTTTTTGCCGAAAACGCCTGTTGTATTAGGGCTAGGTGCATTTATCGGTGTACGTCGATAAATAACTATTTATCGCGCTGAGGCCCAACAGAACGGTTATTTCAATGAAAAGCTGATGGTGACGAGAGCGGTTTTATCGACGCAATTCGCGCCTGCAACGCGGCCAATGTTGGCGCGGCGTTTTGATCTGCCGTAAACGTTTTCAACACGCCAGCCACATCAAGCCCGCGCTCAATCGCTCGCGTCAGCGCCAGTTCGGCGGCGGCGTGATGTCCAGCGTGCATTGCCTGCTGCACTGCGCGTTGCACGGTGAACGTGACGCGGCTGCGGTAATGTGCGGCACGATCCATCGCCCAGGCGTCATCGATGCCGAGCAGGCAATCGCCGCGATACAAGACGAACAGGCGCTTGATGTAGCGCGTTGATTCGGCGTCCGACGCGGCCATCCCAATCTCCGGCATCGCGTCAACATGCGCCTCAAACGCAGCTACGTCAGTCCAAACTTTTTTGCCGTTGAGACGCAGCCAGCCATCGTTTCGATGAATCAGATCGTCGTCAACAAACAGTCGCCGCGAGCGCTGCAACGTCATCGTCAATGTGTGCTCTGCCTGATCGCCGTCCTGGCCGGGCCACAGCGTGTCGAGCGCGGTGGCCACCGGCACGCCCTGCGCGCCGTGCGCGGCGATCAGCTTGAGCAACATTAACGGACGGCTCGATGCTTTGTCTGCGCGCTGTCCGTCGGCTAGGTGCGCGTCGATGCGAAAGCCGCCGAGGCAGCGCACACTCATCGCCCACGGCCAATGCTCGTCGGCCCAAATCGGCGGCGGCGTGGGCACGAGCTTTAACGCCGCGCGCACGAACTCGGCTTCAATGTCCTCACGCAGCGCCAGTGCGCACACCGTGCCGCGCGCGGCGGGCACCGAGAAAAAGAAATTGCCGTTCGGCGATTGGCGCATCGCGGCCAAGCCGAGCGCAAGTTGCTCGCGCAGGCGATCACGCTGCGCCGCCGCAGTGTCATGTTGATGATGTATTTCCACCGCACGCGCCAACGCTGCGAAGCCGCGCACTAGTGAGGCCTGCACGCTGCTCACGTTTTGCGCACAGAACTCGTAAATTTCAGCCACTTTTGCGTAGTTGCCCACCGCGAGCTGAATGGCTGATTCACGAAATCTATAGGCGCTGGTGATGCTGGGCGGGCAATCCGCCGCCAACAAATCGCGGTTCATATGCTCACCGTGCAGCATCGCCGCGTCCATATCCTTGCGACTGCCCGCTCGCGTCACTGCCATCGCGTTGTAAATCACCCGATCCATCGGACGCTCGGGGCGGAGCGCTGCCAGCATGTCGTGAAACGCGCGCTCGGCGAGTGCGTCGTCCTGCGCGTTAATCGCGCCCTCGGCCGCGATGCGCGCCGCGCGAAAGTGCAGGCCGGGCGATGTACCCGCAGCCAGCTGACCGCGCAGCCTTGCCAGCGCATCAGGCTGGCGCGGCGGATCGCTGAAATGCAAGTGCTGGGCCCATGCCGCAAGCCACAGGCCAGACAAATATTGGGTTGCGGCATCATGCGCCGACCAGCGCGCCCACACGTCCGTCATGTGCGCATGCAGCACCTGTGCGTCGGTTACGGCGCGTGCCATTTGCAACCACGGCAGCAGCACGCCAGCGGCCAGCGCTAGGTGCGTCGCTTCCTGTGGCAAATCGGCGGCGCGCAGCAGCGCCTGCACCCGCAATCCCATCGCGGTCTGCGACTCGGCTGTGTCCCCGCGCAGCAGCGCGCAAGCCAGCGCGCCGGTCGCGCGGGCGAGGTTCAGCTCGGGCTCAGTTGAATCAGGCAGCGCGGCGTTCGCTGATTCAAATCGCGCAATCCAAGTCTGCCATCCCGTAAATCGGCCCCAGTCAACCAGCATATAGGCCAACGCATGCGCAGAATGGGCCACCGTTGAGGCGTGGTCGCTCGCTTGCGCCGCCCGCAGCGCTGAAGCATCCATGTGCTCAAGCACCGTCGCCGGATTGTTGCAGATGGCCTTATGCAGGCTCGACTGCCAAGGCAAATGAAAGGCAACTGGCAGACGTGTGACGGTTGTTGAGGCGGAGGAGGTAGCGGGCATGCGACTCCGTGAATAAGCAGATATACGATGTCTTTCGCCAGATTATCCAGTTTTGTGGTTTAGCTGTGGGGTGCCGCTTTGTTCAATACACGGAATGTGTACAGCGGTGGGTGTTTTTTTAACCAGTCGATGTGATTGCCAGCAATTGCCGGCTGGGCATACGCGGCGTGTTTCGACACTCTGCGTGCGGCGCGACGACGGACACAAATGCGTCTTTTTGCTAACTGTCCAGCTCACACTTACTACGTAACAACGAGGCTAATCCATGCATCAATTTTCAATCTCACCGTTCATAACCGCACGTCGAATCATGCTCGCCATCGCGGTGGTGTGCGCCGGGTTGGCGCACGCTGCGCCGGGCGATTTGGACACGACCTTTGGCAGCGGCTTTGGTCTCGTGCGGTCAACCATGTTCGGATCGGTCACCGCGAATCAATTTGGTACTGGTGAGAGATCGGGCGATCCCGCTATGGCATTGCAACCCGACGGCAAGTATGTGGTTGCCGCATCTTGCAAGACGGGTGCGACCTACGACTTGTGTGTGGCCCGGTTCGACACCGATGGCGGTGTCGATACCAGTTTTGGGGTCAACGGTATCGTCGTCACAGACATGCGCGGCACTGATGATTACGTGGCCGGTGTCGCGCTGCAACCGGACGGGAAAATCGTCGTCGCGGGAACCTGCGCTGCGACTACAACCTCCGGAACGGGCACGGACTTTTGTGTTACTCGATATGGCGCGAATGGCGTGATTGACACGAGCTTCGGAAGCGGCGGTAAAGTCTTCACGTCTTTGCGGGACTTTGACGACACCGCCAGCAGCATGGCGCTGCAAGTCGACGGCAAGATCGTGGTCGCAGGTTTCTGTGCGGGAAGCACCTCCGCGTCTTCAGCTATTGAAACCTGCATGGCCCGCTACACGTCAGCCGGTGCGCTTGATCCGAGCTTTAGTGGCGATGGCAAGTTACCTGTCGTGCGCCCAAACAACGTTGCAACGCCAGTGACCATAAGAAAAAAAGCAAACGGCGTTGCGATCGCTGCGGACGGGAAAATCGTACTTGTCGGATCAACCATATTGGTCGGATCTCTTGGCGGCGGAAGCCCAGACTATCAAACCGACCTTCAAATTATTCGTTTGCTTCCAAACGGCACACCCGACGCCACGTTTTCAGGGGACGGCTTTGTTTCGGAAAGCCCGGCATCGGGTTGGCTCGTCGGTAATGCGGTCACGGTACAGCCTGACGGTCGAATTGTAGTGGTGGCCTCGCAGGTGGGTGCTTGCAGCAATGGTCAAAACGAATGCATGATCGCGCGTCGCTACACGGAAGCGGGTGCGCTGGACGTAACGTTTGGTTCGTCGGGGCGAGTGACGCTCGATTTCAGCGCCATCGGACCCGGTTCGGCGGGCTATGCGGTTGCGATGCAGAGCGACGGAAAAATAATGCTCGCAGGTCATTGCTATGGCACTGGCGGCTACCGAAGTTTCTGTTTCACCCGATTGCGCGACGACGGTACGCTCGACAAAAATTTTGCGACCAACGGTATGGGTTCCGCCCGGTTCGACACCGGTTCAGGAGACTATGCTGTTGTGGGTAGTGCCGCAGTGCAACCGGACGGCAAGATCGTGTTGGCCGGTCAATGCTACAGCGCGTTCTGCATGTTGCGCCTTGAAGGCGGCCCGTTCGGCGCGCGCAATTGCTCGCTCGACCTGGATGGCGATGGCAGTGTACTCGCGACCACCGACATGCTGATCGGCACCCGCGTCGCGCTCGGTATCACCGGCGGCGCGGTGATAGGCGGCATCAACTTTCCGGTCGGCGCAACTCGCGATCAATGGGGCAGCAACACTTCACGCGACATTCGTAAATTCTTACTCACCCAGTGTGGAATGGTACTGCGATGAAAACGCCAAACAGTTTTTGTTGGACTCATTACGTTCGCCCTTCGCCGTTTCACCGCTCCGACATCGAGTGTGTGCTTGTTCCGACGTCCTTATCTAACCTGGGAGACCCCATGAACCGACCTTTGCGCACGACACTCGCTTTGCTCGCGAGCTTTATTCTCACTGCTTGTCTATTCGCTACGCCTAATTTTGCTACCGCGCAGGCAAGCCATGCAGGCGGCACGACACTTAAAGGCAACGCGGCATGGGACTCACCGCAAGGCAAAGTGTTGGCCGAATTCCTGCGCGCCGCGCGTGCTGGTGATAAGTCTGCACTCAAAAAAGTCATGGCGACGAGTCAGTCCGACACGCTTGACGGCCCCAACGCTGCGTCGTTTCTTGACTTTCTTAAGTCTGCACTTGACCCGAAAGTTGCAACCTTCGACAGCCTCGTAATGAATGCGACGGGCACCAGCGCATTGGCGACGATTTCCGGACGCTATGCCGGATCTGGCGGCAACAGCGGCGGTGAGGTCACCAAGCGCTACACGATCAACAAAGCCGACGACGGTTGGCGGGTGACGATGTGATGGGCCGAAACTATTGCGAGCGCTTGCATGAAGCTCCCTGATCCTCTGAGCCAGGTCGGTGACCGACGTGCGACCTTGCGGGCACCGGTTGGCGCATGGGTTTCGTCGCTACGTCAGTCGCGGTGCCCACCGATGGCTTTGCCAGTGATAAGCCACCAAGATCATACCCACAACACGATCAAGATCGTCAGCGGCTGTAACGCGGTGGGTGTGTATACGTGAGCGCAGCGCAAAGGCGTCGAACGACAGTGTTAAACGTTGAACGGCATATCAGAGCGCTCAGTGCGCCAGCTGCGCCGTGATCTTAGTTTTGTTCCGACGCTGGTGGTTGCGAAATGTGCAACAGCATCGCTGTGAGCTTGCTTTGTGACCACGCGCCAAGGCGAGGCGCGTGTAGCGCGGACAGCGGCGCTGCCGCCAACGACGGATGACATCTCCGCGCACTTGGTTCGTTGGTGGTCCATCGCTGCGCTGTTTCCACTCGGGATCGGCTTTCTGATGTATTTCGTGCAGAACAGCGACGTCGAGAAATACACGCTCATCAACCCGGTGGCCGCAGTGGGCGAATTCTCCGGCGCCGCTTGTCAAACCTATCGCAAGGCTGGCGCTTTCACCAGCCCGCACTACATGCGTGTGACGTATACGTTCAACGCCTTCGGGGCGCAGGCGTATGACGCAGCCGGTGTGCCGACACCACGATCTACGCAACCGATCAAGACTTTCACGATGACCAACGACGTGAGCTATCGCTCATGGGCTGAGTGCGCGGCAGCCCTACCGGTGACGCAGGCGTTGCGAGCACCACGGCCGCTTTTCTACGAGGCGAGCAACCCGCATTCAGCACGAAGCTCATTGGATAGGCCCGACAGTAAAGTGTATTTGTGGCTCGGGCTGTTGGGTATACCGCTCGCGATATACGCGTGGCTACTGGGCCTGCTGCGGGCTCGTCAAACCCAAACCGTACGGCAGGCTGCGCTCGGTGTGGTGGCAACCGGGGCAGGCGATCGGCTGCAATGGCCCCTGCGGTTCGTCAAGTTCACGCAAACACCGTTCGCCAGAAAAGCGGTGGTTTATCTCATCTTCGTCTTGCTAATCGGTGGCTTCATGGGCCAATTTTTCTGGGGCATCGAACTAGAGAAATCGGGCAGGGAACGTGTTCGCGAGGCCGCTGGCCGAGCAGGGCAGTGACAGCGAACAACGCAACTTTATTTGGAGCTTGAGGTGAATCTAATGAATCAATTTCCGTGGGTACAACTGCTCGCCATAACGGCATGTGCAGCAATGATTTTGCCGACGCAGGCGCAACAAACCTGCCCGTTCGACGACGGCAATTCGTCGCTGATGGTGGAGGGCGTGATCCTCACTCGCTACGCGCTGGGCATCACCGGCGCACCACTGGTGATGAGCACCGGTATCAACGCGGTGGATGCGCCGATGGTAGAGGCCGCGATCAACTGCCCAGGTTGCGGCCTCAACATCACCGGCAACACGACGCTGACAGTGGCTGATGCGACGATCATTTCGAGAAAGCTTGCTGGTTTTTCGGGGGATGCGTTGACCAATGGCCTTGCACTCGGCAGCGGCACGCGCAACACACCCGCTGCGGTGCAAAGCTTTCTGCTCGCCGGATGCGGCGCAACGGGCGGCACGGTGACCAGTATCGTTGCGGGCACGGGGCTCACCGGCGGCACCATTTCAACGAGCGGTACGATTGCGGCGGACACGACGTACTTGCAGCGACGCGTGTCGCTGGGCTGCATCCCCGGGTCTGCGATTCGCGCCATCGATGCCGCTGGCAACGTCACGTGCGGTGCGGTTGGGTCGGGCACGGTGACGCAAGTGCTGACCGGAGCAGGGCTCACTGGCGGGCCGATCAGCACAGGCGGAACGATCAATCTGGCGAGTACGCAGCTCTTGCCGACGACTGCGTGCGCCACCGATCAAAGCCCGAAATGGAACGGCAGCGCTTGGGCATGCACCACTGCCGCCGCCGCGCTGCCCAACTGCTTGACGGGGCAGGTGTTGCGCTTCGCTGCGTCAGGTTCGTTCCAATGTAGCAATTTGCCAAACTTGGTTGCGACGCATGCGGACGGCTCGACGGCATACAACGCCATCGCGGTAGGCGCTGATGGCCGACCTGCTGTGACATATCGACATGCGCTCCCTGCACCCGGAACAACCCTTTATTCCGCTCGTGTGCTCAAGTGTGGTGACCCTGCTTGCACGTCTGGCAACGCAGTTTCAGTCGTCGACGACATGGCGTCGACCGCTACCAACCTATCCATAGCTATTCCCGCCGATAACTTGCCGGTTGTCAGTTATCGCGGGGTAGGCAACATCGGACTCCGCGTCGCTAAGTGCGGTAATGCATCGTGTTCAAGTGGCGTCGTGAGAACGACCGTTGACTTGAGCGCGGGTGCCGGCAGCTCAATCGCAGTAGCCATTCCTTCGTCAGGGCGTCCTGTGATCAGTTACGCCGACGACTCCAGTCAACTGGTCAAGGTGGTTCGATGTGGCAATGCCGCGTGCTCAAGCGGCAACACGATTCGCAACGTTGACACGGTCGCGGTCATTGGCACATCCATTGCCACCGGCAACGACGGCTTCCCCGTAATCGCGTATTACGACAGCGGTAATGTACGACTCATGGTCGCCAAGTGCGACGACGCCAACTGCTTCAGCAGCAGCACATTTGCGGTTGACAACCCACCCGGGGTGGTCGTCGGGATGTATCCGTCGATCACGGTGCCACCCGATGGTCGCCCGTTGATCAGCTACTACGACTCGACCAATGACCGCCTCAAAGTCGCGCGCTGCGGCAACCCTGCCTGCAACTCTGGCAATGTGCGCACCAGCGTGGACGCGTCGGCGAACGTCGGCGCGTTCACCTCCATCGCGATGGGTGCGGACGGCTTGGCAGTCGTGAGCTATCGAGACCTAACCAACGGGGCGCTCAAATTCGTCAGATGCGGAAACGTCGCTTGCAGCAGTGGCAATCAAATCACCACTGTCGACGCCGGCAACGGAACGAGCGTGGGCAACAACTCATCAGTTGCGGTGCCCGACGATGGGTTGCCAGTGATCAGCCACCGCGATCAGTCCAACAACACGATAAAGATCGTCAAGTGCAGCAACGCCGCGTGTGTGTATCCGTGAAGCGAGCGCAGGCGCGTCGAACGATCAGTGCTGCGAAAGAACGTAGTTCACGGCAATTTTTATCGACTTTACGAATAAATGGGCCTCATGCCCAAACACGCTGGGCTTTTCAGCTTGGAGCTGTTACGCGAGCGGCGCAACTGAGTAATCACTTGCGTCCTTACATTTGCAGCGAACGCGATCGCATGCAACCGAAATTTATCTGACCACTAAGTCACCGAGAAATAATAACTTGAACATTTGCAATCTTGCATACGAGCGCCATACGTCGTCGCAAATCGCTTGTGTGGCCAGCCACACTGCGCGCTTTGCTCCTAGTCTGGCATCTCGTCTGCAAGCCGCAAATGTCCAAGTTGTTCTTTCTCGGTTCCTAAGCCAACGGAGACATCATGAACGGATACCTTGCGACGCTCAAAAAATACGCGGATTTCAGCGGACGCGCCCGACGCACGGAATACTGGTTGTTTGTTTTGTTCAGCATGGTCATTGCGATGGTGCTGGGCGTTGTGGACTACGTGCTCGGGAGCCCCGGCATCGTTGGCCTGCTCTTCGCGCTTGCGATATTGATCCCAGGCATTGCTGTGGCCGTGCGCCGCTTGCACGACACCGACCGCAGCGGCTGGTGGTTACTGATTGCGTTCGTCCCGATTGTCGGCACGATTGTGCTGCTCGTTTTCTTGCTGCTGGACAGCAACCCTGGCGAAAACCGGTTCGGCTCAAGCCCGAAAGCGGTGGCCGTCTAATCAACGGGTGCACTGAGCGGTAGCGACGACGTCATGGTCGAAGGTGAATCAATGACACCCATTGACAACGACAGCAAGAAACCGATTGCCGATGCGGCAACGGCGGCGGCGTTTGCAGCGCGCGGTGAAAAGACTTTTGCCATCTTTGATTTTGCGATCAAAGTGGTGTGGGTCAGCGTCGTGGTGATGGGCGTCATCGCCGTCGCCATCGCGCTGTCCGGCGTGGACCTGGGGCGACTCGATGAACACGAAGTTTTTAAGTACCGAATGGTCGTGGCACCAGCGATTGTCGTTGCCTATTTGCTGGTGGATTTCATGCTGGCCCGTCGTCGCGGGCGTCGCGCTACCGATGCAGTTAAAGCACGCAGCCCCATTGTCAGTGCGGAAAACCGGTTTGCTCTGAGCATCGACCCGACCGCAGATCGTCGCGCGCCCGATGCGCTCGCCGCACGCAGCGTTAAAGCAATTCAGCCGACTAGCGGTTATGCGGCTGAGTTGATGGCGCTCGCGTTCGTTGCAGCAGGCGGTGCCGCTTTCTGGCACGACCACATGAATAACGAGATTGCCAATCCGGTGGCCGTTCCCGCCAAATTTGTCAGTGCCAAGTGTGTCGACCGAACCATCCGCCGTATCGGAGGCAGCGTCAGCCCACATATGTTGATCGGATACGAATTTCCGAGTCAGTCGACCAGCGTGCGCGTGTCCGGAATGACGTGCTTGCTCGACAACTGTGAACCGGAAAAGAAACCAACGCAGTACATGGACACCGAATCCAAACAAGTTTTCTACACGTCCTTGTCAGAATGCCGCGCCGCGCTGCCCGCCGTACTCGCGTCGATTGCCCCGACCACCGTATGGACGGGTGACAAAGACCCCTATGCGTCGGTACGGGCACGGTTCACGCCAGAGCGCGATTCGCCGCCGTATTTCCTGCTCTGGTTTCCGTCGGTCGTCGCTGCCATTGTGTTGCTGATTTCGGGATTCGTGCGAACGCGTCGCGCGCGTGCAAATTGATTGATCACAACGTCTGTAACGCCGTCGATGCTTGACTCGTCGGTTCTCGTCCACTGCTAGATGACCCTGAAGCAAATCGTAATTCACCCAGGAGATTGAAATGAAACTGATCAGAAACACGCTGCTTGTATTGATCACGCCATTGGCGTTGGTGTCCGTTACGTCGCATGCACAAACGCCCGAGGCCATGTGCGCGGCAATGATGCCCACAGAAAAACTGCAAACCGCCATCGGCAAGGGCATGAAGTCTGCGTCCGCTGAAATCGAAAAGTCGGGCAAAGTCGCATGCGCATGGATGCGGCGCACCCCTGATCCGTTTGCAACGGTCTCGATTGAGTATTACGACAAGAAGGCTATCGCGTCGTCGGCACCGGACAACGCGGGCACCGCCGACCGGCTCTACGAAAACATGATTACACCGCACGAAGAACGAACCAAACTCAAACGCGAGCCCATTGCCGGTCTAGGAAAGCGTGCTGTTCTTGTGCCTGCCGATCCGCAGCGACTGGTGGTCATTGAGCGTGACGGTGCGGTGCTTCGTATCGTAATGAATGGCGCGAGCAAGGCGCAGGCAAGCGCCGTAGCAAAAGCGATTGCAGCGCCTTGATCAAGATGCACTGAATTTTCATTCTCAAAATTATTTGAACGGGAGACCACAATGATTTTTTTCAAGCACCATAGGTTCGCTCGGAATGCCGCATACATGGCGACGATTTTTAACCTCATATCCGTTGCCACAGTGGCCACCGTATCGGCGACAGCAATCGCGCAGAGCATCGCGCCGAACACCGCTCAAGGCAGCATTACGGTCAACGGCCAAAAGACTGACTTTCGTTACGCCTATGCGGTTACGCGAACTTCCCTGAGCAGCAAGAAGCTCGAGACGGTTCTGGTCATTTCGGACAAGCCGGTCGCCCCTAATGCGGTGGCGGACGACACCGAGCGCATGCGTGCGCAGCAACGTGATGATCTCAAGATGATTGAGATCAAGTTTGATGACAGCAAGACGGTTGTCGGCACTAATTTCGAAGTCGCACCCGTTGTAGTCAGCGCGTTTTCAACCGAGTTCAAGATGACCGTCGAAAGCTTCACCGACAAGGAGCTGAAGGGGCGTTTCAACAGCGCCAGGGAGCACAAATTTCGTGACAATGCGTATTCGTTCGATGTGCGTTTCAACGCTGTGATGACTGCTCCGCCTGCCTCCCTGGCGGGCAAAGAGGCGTGGGCAACGCCGCAAGGCAAAGTGCTCGCGGAGTACCTGCGAGCCTGTCGTGCAGGGGACAAAGCGGCGATCAAGCGAGTGGTGGTCGCCGAAGTGAGGGCAGCGCTCGACGGGCCAAAAGGCGCGGACACGATCAAATTCCTGAAAGCGGATGCAGCAGATCCAAAGACAGCCGAGTTCGGCAGTCTGACCGTCGATGGCAACATCGCGAAAGCAAGAATCATTACGCGTTTCAAGGATGGTTCTGAAACTACCGGCTACGAGCTGCGCAAAGTGGGCGACGTCTGGCTGGTTAATCCGTGACGTTCGACTGGCAAGTTTCAGCAAAGGCCAATTTTCTATCAGCAAATTAGCAGGCTGATATGAGGAAGAGGCTCGTCGAGAACGAAGTCAGAACACCTTCGTGGTTGGTCGCCGGTCCACTGGTTCTTGCTTTCGTTGCGAGCATCATCTGGGGCCTGGTGAGTGTGGTTCCGCTGGTGCCAGCGCTGCTCATGGCATCCGAAATTGACGACTATCGACCCGCGCGATTCGTGGTGGAGGAGGTGGTGTATCTGAAGTACCGGCACAACTTATATCGCTACTATGCCAAAGGCCGGGTTGACGGACAGCCCGAGGTGTTTGAGCTCTACGACGTGGCTCCCATTCTGGAAACCCGCGAGGCACTGGAAAAGCACTTTGGCCAGCAGCCGGTGACCTTCGACGTGATGTACAACCCCACCCGCATGCGGGCACAAAGCAACGACGGGTCGATGCGAACGAAGCGCGAAGACGGATCTACGCGCGTACTGCCAGCGCGCGAGGGTTTCGCTGAGTCCTATCGCCGCGAGGCATGGCGGGCGGGTTTGATGACACTTGGATCATTTGTCGTCGCTGCATTGGCGTTGATGACATTTCTATGGATGAGTGAAGGGCGCAGGAAAAAGTGAGCGGCAGCCCGAGCGACCGCTACACATCGCCTGCACCGCGGACGCGGGGCGAACGCTTTATGAAACCCTCGCAGTGGTACGGTGCCGCACTGGTGATGCCGGTGATCGGCTTTTTTATGGCGATGATGGAGTCCAGCGGCGTGGCGGACCGTCGCCTGCGCAATCCAGTGCCAGCAATGGGCGAATTTCTGAAAGCCGAGTGCGTGACCCATACACGGCGCGGCTGGGTGCAGCGAGAGGCGATGCACATCACCTATGAATTCGTCGCCATCGGTTACGTGAAACCTGCGCAGGGCAGTCTGCCAGTACAACCGTCGCCAAAATTCACCACGCTGGGGTCAATCGCTCATTCCACGCGCGCTGAATGCGAGGCGGCACTGCCTGCGGCCCTCGCTGCGAAAGCGCCGAAGCAGGTATGGTTTGAACGCGACTACCCGTATGAAGGGACACCACGCTTGACGAGCCGAACAGCTGGCGACTACTGTTGGTCGGACTGTTCGGCATTCCGTTTTTCATCATCGGCTGGCTGCTGCGCCGCCACCAGCGAAGCAAGGCGCAGGTAACGCGAGGCGGCACACCATGAACTGGTTTTTACTGATCATTTTTGGCATTCTGCCGTTCGTCGGGGCGTTGTTTGCGTTCAGAACATGGCACTTGCTGCGGTACGGGGAACGCGTGACCGGCACCATCACCAGCCATGAGCGAGTGCGCGTTACGGAGCACCGTAAAACGTTTTACATGCCAACGGTTGGGATTTGCGACAGCAACGGAAATGCGCACACGATTACCATGAGAATGTCCGAGACACCTGATCGGTCGGGCAAACACGAGTCCCTCACGGTGATCTATCCCAAAGGCAAACCGGAGACAGCGCGGCTGAAGCGATTCGCATCACTGTGGCTCATTCCGCTGTTTCTCTGCGGCCCGGCGATTGTGCTTGGCGCGATCTTTGGCGGGCATCTGCTGTGGTTCCCGATCTCCTTTGCTACGTTGGTGCTGTTCGTGTGGCGGCGATACGCTGGCAACGCGCGACGCACGCCAGGTTGAGGGCGCCCGTTTGGAGTCTGCCGCATGAGGGCACTCCTATAAATCCGTTTTTCGGGCGAATTGCGTCGTTGCGCGGTGCTCGCAATCCTCATGTACCAGAGCGTACATTCCGGTTGCTGTGCGCCGCGCGCCTAGCACTTCATCCCGAAAATTCGAATTTATAGGAGTGCCCATGAATAAACCGCGAACAAAAACGCACGCGAAGTCCAGGCCAATGAGCCCGTCGAATGCTGAGGCGTTGCAGAGCGCCTGGTCGTCGCCGTATCGCTGGTATCTTGCTTCGCTGTTTCCTGTGGCGATCGCCGTCTTTATGTACGCGCTGGAGGCGGACGGCGTGGAAAGCAGCCGCCTGCGAAATCCGGTGCCTGTCACGGGCGAGTTTGTAAGCGCTGAATGCATTACCCATCGCAAGGGTTCGAATCGGAACTACATGTATGTGACTTACGAATTCATCGCCACAGGCTTTGTGAAGCAGGGGTATGAGCGAGGTGTTGAAACCTCGCAGATTTCGCCAAAATTCACGACGAAGGGTGGGGTCAACTACCCCTCGCGCGCTGGTTGCGATGCCGCATTGCCAGCCGTACGGGTCGCCAAGGCACCGCATGCGATATGGTTCGAGAAAGATCAGCCGTTTGCGGCCAAAACCACGCTCGACGAACCCGACAGCGCACGCTTTCTGTGGATTTGCCTCGGTGCGATACCCTTGATCGCAGTCGGTTGGTGGATGAGCGTGCGGCGGCGAACCCAAGCAAAGCTCACCACCTTGTAAGACGGGAGGCAGGCACAATGAACTGGATTGGACTCACGATTTTCGTTTTGCTTCCGGCCATCGGCGCGATCTTCGCGTTCCGAAGCGTGCGATTGTTGCAGCAAGGTGTGCGTGTGACTGGAACCATCACGGATTACGCAGCCGTGAGCGAAAGCAGAGAGAACGGCCCCGGCTAAAGTACGTTCCACTTTTCGGTTGTGCGGTTTCGAGATGCCGGAGGCAAAACACACACGGTGACCCTGTCCGTATCAGAACGACCCGTTGCGGAGACCAAACGCAAGTCGGTCAAAGTAATCTACCCGGAGGACAAGCCGGACGCGGCGCGGATCGCGAATTTTGGGTCGTTGTGGCTGTTGCCGCTGGTTTTCTTCGCACCCGCGCTGATACTTGTAGCGCTTGTTGGCGTAAATAGGCTTCGCTAACGTACTTATGGGACGAGTACAGAAGAATCGCGCACGCGAAATCGTCACTGAAGACGAATTGCTGGCGAAAGAGGCTGCGGAGGAGGTTCGCGTCGTTGCGAAGTCCGCCAAGGCTGCCGAATATCTGGACAGCGTGTCGCAAACCGCGCCGCCACGAAACCCGATTACCGCTGGCACGGCGCTGCTGCAGCCCGCGTGGGTGTGCGGTGTGGCGCTCTACGGTTTACTGGTGGGCGGCTGGTCGCCCGCCAGCGTGATCGTGTGTTTCTGGTTTGAAAAGCTCACACGCGTGATTCTGATGGCAGCACAAATCTACATTCATCGAGCCACCACGCAAAAGCGCGGCCACTTTCGCATGCAACACGATATTTTTCAGGGTGGGCCGGAGCGCACAACGAAGCGCGGGCGAGCCGTCACCGGGAGCCAACAGGCGCTACACGTTCACAGCGGCGATGACTCGAAAGCAAGCACCCTGAAAACGACGTCCGGTTCGCTATTCAGTCAGTTTGTGGCGGTATCAGTGGTGGCCGAAGTGCTCACGCTGGGCGTCATGCTCTGGGTGTTGAGCTCGATGGATGAATGGACGCAAGCGGCCGGTGGGTGGGCGTTTGTCAAGCAGGAGTGGCTGGCGAAAGCGTGGATCATCGTACTGCCCATGGTGCTGCATTTCGTCATCGACACGATTGCCCACTTGCGCCAACGCAGCTTCGTCGTCGTCAAAACGCAGGCCATGGCGACGTACGGCAAAGCAAGCCTCATCATCCCCGTGTTCCTGATCGCACTGTGGCTCGCAAATTACACAGAGCAGTCCAGCTTGGTCGTGCTCGCCTGCGTGCTGATCGCGGTGAAAACACCTTACGAAATCGCCTACATCGTGTTGGGGCAAAACTGGGAACTGCGCGCAAATGACCGCGTGACGGCAAAGCTTTACCGAAATGATCCCGGCTATGCGCGGTACGCGAAAAAAGAGGCGGAACGGCGGGTTCGGGATGAGGAGCGCATGCCACAACGCTGAACATCAGCTTTGCGTGGTGTTCCCTTATCTGACTAGGGCTAAGTTGGCAAAAGTCAACTTATCGACTTTCGCAAAACAGTGCCTTAAGCCCTAGTCAAGTATTGAATACAAGAAAAAGTTGATACATCCAAGTCGGAACTATCCGCGCCTATAAACCTCGCGCCGATGGCCCATCTTGATGATCTCCACCGCGATTTCACCGTCGTTCACGGTGTACACAATCCGGTAGTTGCCCACCCGCAAGCGCTATGCAGCGCTACCTCCCGCAAGTTTTTTGCATGCGGGCGGGCGCGGCTCAATGGCAAGGCCTTGAATGGCGTCAACAATCTTGCGCCGCATTGACGCGCCATCAATGGCTTCAAGCTCTTTCGCGGCCGACGCTTTAATGCGCAGGGCGTAGGGCACTTCCGAACCAGTCAGAGTTTGCCGCGAAGCTGCAATTCTGCGACTACCGATTCAAAGCTCAGTGCTGGCTCACTCGCCCGCGCGTTGAACGCCGCGAAATCCTCTGCGTCCTCCGCCAACGAGACCTTCACGGCCTCGTTCACCAGATCAGAGACGCTTGCGCCTGCGACTGCTGCTTTCATTCGCAGCGCTTGATGGATTGCTTCGTCGAAGTAGATGGAAGTGCGATAACCCATAAATGAGTTTTAGCGCTATGGCGCTCTTATGCTCATTTCAATAGCGCGCATGTTCCTGTCCGGAGTAGACATCCACTAATTTGTTGGTAACAAGTGCGTGGTAGCTGTAGTGGAGCTTCGTGGGAAGGTCGGGCGACTTGAGTCGACAAGTCGCAATTTTATAAACGGCGTCACTCCTGTCGGAGCTCCTACCAACTATGCGGACTTGGTGAGTGATCGCATCAGTGCGCTGCCACTCGACGTCGACGGCAATGACAATGGATTTAGCGATGCGCTCACCGACGGTCTGATGTGTCACCGCTTAACTGCCGGACTGACGGGCAGCGCGGTCACAAATGGTGCAATCGGGCTGGGCGCAAGCAGGGCAGACTGGGCTGCGATTCAGGCGTTCGTGAACCCAAGATGTGGCGCTAATTTTTGGCGTTTTCACCCGTACTTTGAGGCTTAGTGGTTGACGCCGCATCCAGAACGCACCCTTCGCATCGAGAATTTCTCATGGCATCCAGAGGGCTAGACGCGTTCGCCGTGGTTGCGCATATTCAGAACGCCTGAGTGTGGTTGGACTAGCAGCTTTTTGCTGTAAGCCTTTATTAATATGGGGCTAGGTGTACTTATCGATGTAAGTCGATAAATGCCGATACGGCCTTTAGCCCACGCAAAATAGGCGTTTCAGCAAAATGCTGTACTTATCTCACGTCCTTTCCGGTGGCCAAAAGTAGCGTCGGATACAGCATTTTTCCTGCCGCCAAAATCGGGTTTCCGCCTGTCAGTCCGTTGTCGGCGAGGAAGTCGTTACAGCGTCCACCTGCGGCCTCAACGATGACGATGGCGGCGAGGCAATCCCACGAATTAATGTGGGGTTCGTAGTAGCCGATCAGCCTTCCTGCCGCAACGTAGCAGAGCATCAACGCGCCGGAGCCATTCCTGATGAACATGCCGCCGGCAGAGAGCAGGGCGTGCATGAACGGCGCGAATTCTTCGGGTTGTGAGCGGTGCGAAAAGCCCACGCCGAGCACGCCGCCTTTGAAATCGGCAACATCCTTTACGCGAATCGGGGTGTCATTCACCAACGCCGCGCCGTCAACGATCGCATGAAACAGCTCGTTGGCGTTGGGATCAAATACTACGCCGATGCTGGGCACGCCGTCCACGACAACTGCAATCGACACACACCACGAGAACATGCCGTTGACGAAACAGGCCGTGCCGTCGATGGGGTCGAGCACCCAAATGATGGGCTTGCCATTGGTGTCGTCGCCGCCTTCTTCGCCGAGGATGCCGTCGTCGGGAAACGCCTCAAGAATGCGCGCCCGCAGGAAAATTTCTGTCTCGCTATCAGCGATGCTGACTTCGTCTTGCACGCCCTTGGATAACACGATGAGCTGGTCGCGGTTTTCGAAATAACCGTGAGCGAGCGCGCCTGCCTCACGGGCTAGGGTTTGGGCGAAGGCGTAGCGGGATTGGAGGGGTTCGTTTCGCATGACGACCGGATGAAAATCTTTTGAGGGTGGACGTTGCCTCGGCGCTGTTGAACCGGATAGTCGCAATGGATCCAACGGCAGAGCCGCTCCTACAAAGGAGGGTTTTTCGCGGGGACGGCGCTAGCGCGGCGCGCCTGAAATTTCGTCTGACCAGCGTTTCAACAAACGCTTGCGCACCTCGGTCGAGCCGTACTTCACCTGATCGTAATCAATCAAATTCACGTCACTAGATTTGACCGCTTCGGCGGACACTTTTGCCTCCACGTGCGAGGGAATTTGGAACGCCTTTACTGACGGCGCGAGCGATTGAATATCGGGCCGCAATGCGAACTCGTAAAAGCGCTTCGCCTCCGTCATGTTGCGTGCGCCTTTGATGATGCTCATCGAGCCGATTTCGTAGCCTGTGCCTTCGCACGGCGCGACCAGCGTCACCGGAAATCCACCCAACTTCGGTACGATCAAATCGTGCATGAACGAGATACCGATCAGCGTCTCACCACGGCCCACCGCCTGCGATGGTGCGACCCCACTCTTGGTGTACTGATTCACGTTTTTGTGCATCGCTTTCATGAAGGCAAACGCTTTTTCTTCGCCCATCAATTGCGCGAGAGTCGCGAGCATGATGTAGGCCGTGCCCGATGAATTCGGGTCGGGCATTTGCACTTCGTCTTTGTATTTTGGGTCAGCCAAATCGCTCCAGCATTTGGGTGCGGCTAATTTTTTAGAAGCCAGCATTTTGTCGTTGTAGGCATAGCCGAGCGCGCCCAGATAAATGCCTACGGTGCGATTGCCCGAAGCCTCCGCCACCTTGTTCGCCCAGGGCTGCAATTTGGGCAACGTCGGCGATTTGTAGACCTCGGTGAGTCCTTCGTCCGCCGCCTGCAAATGCGGGTCGCCGGTGCCCGCCCACCACACATCAATTTTCGGGTTCGCAGACTCGGCGCGTACCTGCGCATACGACTCGCCGGAGCTGCGTCGCGTCATGGCGGTTTTGATGCCGGTCTCAGCCTCAAATTTGTTTTTCATCAACTCGCACCAATCGATGGTCGCGTTGCACAGCAGGCTGAGGCTTTGTGCCTGCGCATTGGGCGCGATCCACATGAGGGCGGTTGCGGCGATGGCGACCATTTTGGCGATACGTTTTGACATGACTTCCTCCTGAATCGCGCAGACAACTGTGCCACGCGTTCTAGAAGTGTGCGGCAGCCGAGCGCGCGATTGGTGAGGGTTGTTCCGGTCGTGGACGCGCCCTATGGCTTAACCTCAATCAAAATTTCGTTACGTCGCCAAAACGGCGGCGTGATCGGCGGGTTGTAGCGCGCAAGCTGTGGCGACGCGGCAGCCGTCAAGCCGCGCGCGGTGATCCAAGCTGACAACTCGGCCGACTTGAGTGCCACCTTCTCCTCGCCAGAAAACCCCGAAAATCGCAACACTGCAATTTTTTTGGCAGGCACTTCGCGCAGGGTGACAGCGGCGTTGTTCGGGGTGGGCAGGTCGGCCATTTTGTATTGCGAAGGCATTACAAAATGAACGCGCCATTGTCCGGACTCGTTGATGACTGTGACCGGGGCAGTCATCGCAATTTTTTGCGACGCGTCGGTGTTTTCGATAGTCACCGGGGCGGTCATCGCAATTTTTTCGGCACCGGCACCCGTGGTGCCACCGGTGCGTTTGTTGTCGCCAAAAATGTAGCCCGCAATCGCCCGAAAGCCCTTGCTCGACGCCTCATCTTGATTGCCTGAGACGACGGTTTCGGCGATTACAAACGGGGCGTACTGGCGTAGCTCAAAGTCGCCGTCTTTGCTGATGAGATCAAACTTCGGTTCTTCAATGGCCATGGCGGGTACCGGTGAAAGGCTGAATAGCAACGCGGCTAGCAGCAGCGTTGAACTCGCGAACGCGCGCAGCGCTGAATCGTTGGCGGTTGCGGAGTGCAGAAATGAGGCCGTGGAAGAACTGGAGCGAGACATTTCATTTTTCCTTTGTGATGTCAAAGGATATGTTGGCGGCGATCTGGCGATTATCAACACGCAGTTCCAGTCCCCTTCGCACACCAAAGTGCGGTTTGCGCGTCTAACGCTTAACAGTGCATGACGGGCGTACCCGTCGAGACAATTCTCAACCGAACCGGAAACTTCCACTGGAAAGGGACACGCACCATAACCCACCTGCTCGACACCGTGTAGGAAAACGGTGTACTAGTCGCTCGATATATGCAATAGCGCGCCATCAACGTCCATCACGCGAACGGTTACCGGAATGGCTGATCTAACGCTCTGCGTGACCACGCAGAAGTCCTCGAACTGCGCGAGAATGTGACTTAGCGACACCACAGCAGTCGCCGCAACACCCAAATGAAGATCAACTGCGATTAAGCCGATGCGCATGCGGTTCTGCGCATTGCGCACCGGGTTCATCGTCGCCACCGCTTGCAATGGTGACGGATCGTTCTTGAATTTTCGCATCGCGAAGAGCAAGCTGGCGGCCAGACAATTGGCCACGGCAGCCCCGAGTAACTGTTCTGGATTCGGCCCCTGACCGCTGCCCAACGGTGGCGGTTCGTCCGTGAGTAACGTGGGAATGACGGCATTGCCAAAATCCGCAGCGAAACGAAAATCGGCTTGCTGCACCAGCTTGATTTGAATCTGATTTTCCATAGCTTTTCTTTCGTTAATGCTACTGATCAGACTATGCGCCGACGTGACTCTGCACCCAGCGCACAATATCGCCCGCCTGCATTGCGCCGGGCTGGTGCGCAACCACTTGCCCACCCGTGAACGACATCAGCGTCGGAATACTGCGAATGGCGAAGCGGGCAGCCGTTTGCGTCGCGGCTTCGGTGTCGACCTTGGCGAAACGCACGCGCGGCATTTGCTTCGCCGCCTCCGCAAAATGCGGCCCCATCATCTTGCACGGACCGCACCACGCCGCCCAGAAGTCAACGACGACTGGCAGACCGGAGTTCGCGATGAATGTGCTGAACGTCGCATCGGTCAGCGCGAACGGCTCAGGGGCGAGCAGCTTTGTTTTGCACGTTCCGCAGACCGGACCGTCGCCCAGCCGTTCATCGGGTACACGATTGATGGTCCCGCATTGCGGGCAAACGAGATGCATTGTGGATTCCTAACAGCCAGATTTCGCGCCGAGTTTGCGCATGATGTTCGCCATCAGGCACCACCGGGTGAGCGAGCTTTGCAGCAGATTGGCAGCAACGAACGCGGTGAACGCGAGCCACCATTGGCTGACAAAAATCGGGCTGCCGGAAATGCCGAGTGCAAGTGACAGCAGGATAAAGGTGCCAGCGACGAGTCGAACGAGTTGCCATGAGGTCATGAGTTTTCTCCTTGAGAGGTTGGGACGGATGAGGTTGCCGGAACAGTGGCTACTGGCGGAGGCGATCCCGTCAGTTTCCATAGACGATTGCGGTAGGCAACGAAATACAGAATTGGAATCACCACCAGCGTCAGCAGGGTGGAAACGAAGATTCCGAATATCAGCGAAATGGCCAGGCCGTTGAAGATCGGGTCATCGAGGATGAAAAACGCACCGAGCATGGCAGCGAGCCCCGTCAGCATGATCGGTTGCGCGCGTGTGATCGCCGAGCTGACGATGGCCTCGCTGAATGGCATGCCTTTGCGCGCCTGAAGATTGATGAAGTCCACGAGCAGGATGGAGTTCCGCACGATGATGCCCGCCAGTGCGATCATGCCAATCATGCTGGTGGCCGTGTATTGCGAGCCGAGCAGTGCGTGGCCGGGCATTACGCCGATGATGGTGAGCGGGATCGGTGAGCCGATGCGGCGCACCCCGTAGCTTCTATCTCTCGATGGCCAACGCCACACCCATACCGCCGCCAATGCACAGCGAAGCCAAGCCTTTGTGCGCATCGCGGCGAATCATTTCGTGAATCAGCGTGACGAGGATGCGCGCGCCCGAAGCACCAATCGGATGGCCGATGGCAATCGCGCCGCCGTTGACGTTGATTTTGCTCGTGTCCCAGCCCATTTCTTTGTTCACGGCGCAGGCTTGGCCAGCAAATGCCTCGTTGATTTCCATCAGGTCAAGGTCGGCGGCTTTCCAACCGGCTTTTTTCAGCGCTAGGGTGGATGCGGGCACCGGGCCCATGCCCATGATGGCCGGATCGAGCCCCGCTGATGCGTAGCTTGCGATGCGGGCGAGTGGAGTCAAGCCCAGTTCTTTGGCCTTTTTCGCTGACATCATCATCACACCCGCTGCACCGTCGTTCAAGCCCGATGCATTGCCTGCGGTGACTGTGCCGGCCTTGTCGAATGCGGGTCGCAGCGCGGCGAGCGCTTCCGCAGTCACGCCCGGTTTGATGAATTCATCGGCATCAAAAAACGTGCTGCCCTTCTTCGATACGATCTCAACCGGCACGATTTCGTCTTTGAATTTGCCTGCTTTTTGCGCAGCCTCTGCCTTCTTTTGCGAAGCGGCGGCGAAGGCGTCTTGCGCCTCGCGCGAAATCTCGAATTTCTTGGCGACATTTTCGGCCGTGATGCCCATGTGGTACTGGTTGTACACGTCCCACAGGCCGTCGACGATCATGGTGTCAGTCATTTTCCAGTCGCCCATGCGCTGGCCGTCGCGCGAGCCTAGCAGCACGTGAGGCGAGGCGCTCATGTTCTCCTGGCCGCCAGCGATGATGATGTCGGCGTCGCCACACATAATCGCTTGCGCTGCCAAATGGGTGGCTTTAAGGCCCGATCCGCAGACTTTGCCCACCACAAACGCAGGCACGTGGTAGGGCAAGCCCGATTTGATGACCGCTTGACGCGCCGGGTTTTGTCCGCTACCGGCGGTGAGCACTTGGCCCAAAATCACCTCGTTAATCAACTCTGGCGAGACGCCGCTGCGTGCGAGCAGGGCGCGGATGACGGTTGCGCCCAAATCCGGGGCGGCGACTTTGGCGAGGGTGCCGCCAAATTTGCCCACTGCTGTGCGTGCGGCTGAAACGATGACTACGTCTTCCATGATGCGCTCCTTGTGTTGTTTTGCGTTGTGTCCAGAGAGCCTAAGGACTGGTCAGTAAATAACTTTGACATCTGCCCGGCTGGGCTTGGGCGCACTGCGTCGTTG
>ENA-OFCX01000122-OFCX01000122.1-metagenomes-genome-assembly--contig:-NODE-122-length-42078-cov-4.225210_pt1 | contig 42078 bp, 35 predicted proteins | sample MGYA00153384_OFCX01 | MGnify analysis MGYA00153384
CACCCGCCGATCCGTGCAGGTACCGCATGCGATGCGCATGTCGATCGTAGCCGGTCACGGCGATGAGCGTCTTTGCGTGCTCACGTTGGTAGCTGCTGCCCATCATGTCAGGCAAGTGAAACGCGTCGACCTCCACGAGCACCGCGTTGCCGCGATCGAGTTGCTCCACGAGATGTGCCAGCAACGGTCGCCAGACGATGAGGTCCTCGACCGCGATACCGTAGCACGCCCACAGATCCGACGGGCAGATGCTGGTGAAGCTCCACTGGTCGCCATTGAAGTCCACACACAGCGTCGGCATCAGGACCGCCGCCGGATCCAGCCCGAGTGCATGCAGCAGCTCGATCCAGACGTCGAGATGAGCGTTCGTGGTGCTCCAGATGCGCTCACCCCGATGCCAGTCGTGCGATCCACGCCAAGCCAGACTTTCAGATCCGACAAAACCAGCATTCACATCGCTTTCAATACGCGCGGCCATAAAAATTCCACCCATGCGCTCGCTTTCCTGCGAACACGGTGCACATCGGGAAACGGAATGCCGGATGCTGGACTGCACTGCACCCGGCGCGGGTACGGAGCTGATATGAAATGAATATCTGCGGGAAATGCCTTCTGGACGCATTGTAACACACATCGCTACAACCATGCGAACCGTCGCCGACCGCTGTGACGCACACAGCACGCGTACCGTCACCTCGTCTGACTGCCAGTGCCGGCCGTGAGTGTTTTCAGCGACCGTCCTGCAGTTCCCGCATCGAGCGGGCAGCAGATTCCAACCGTGAAAGCGCCGCCAGCCGCACGGTTGCAAACTGCCGTTGCGCGGTGGTCGGCACCGCGTCGGTGCCATCCACTGCTTCGAACAACTGCTGCAACTCGGACATCAATCGCGCGGCACCGGCAACAGCGCCGTCACCGCGCTCGAGCACTCGCAACCCTGCATCGAGCTGCGCGAACGAAGTCGAAGATTCTCCTCCGACACGGCGTCGCTCGACCGCCAGACGAAACACTGCGAGGCTCTCACGAAGTGCTCCTGCTCGCGTCATGCCATCGTGCAACAATACAGCGAAATCATACGCCGAGCGCTGCGCTGCGATTGTCATGTGCACATTTGGGACCTGACGGACAACAAACAAATGTTCCGTTTCTGAACCGTCGGCGATGAGACGGGCCCGGTACGTGGCGGGAGGTACGAGGGGGCCGCGCGGCTCTGCCGGTGTATTGTGCATCGACGCGGCAATCGGATAGCTGCGGTCGGCCGTCGGCGACGCCGTGCGCCGCATGTCCCAGTGCAGCCGGTGGCTGCCAGGTGTCAGCGCCACGATCACGGGTGGCCGTATCCAGTAGTCTGGAATGTTCCGGTCCCTGAGCGGTGCCTCGACACTGTCACGGCTTGCATAGCGCCGCAGGATTGTCCCGCGGTCATCGATGATCTCGATGCGCACATCGCGTGCGCCACGCGGCAGCAGATAGTCGATCGCGACTCCTTCGGCGGGATTCTCGCCGGCTGGCTCCTCCTGCGGGATCGGCGTATCGGTGTTCTGGTTCCACCGCATGCGCCACGCAAAGCGGGGCACGTGGATCGATGGCGTGCCGCTGGCCGCCAGCGGTGTGTGACGCAGCAGCGCAATGCCGTCCAGTATCCAGAACGAGCGCCCATGCGTCGCGACCACGATGTCATCATCCTTGATGACGAGATCGCGGATCGATGTCGCCGGCATGTTGCGACGCAGCGACTGCCAGTGCTCACCGTCATCGAGCGACAGGTAGACCGCGCGTTCCGTGCCGGCGAAGAGCAGCCCGCGGCGCACCGGATCGGCGCGCACCACGTTCACGATGCCACCGTCAGGAATGCCCGTGACGACGCGCTGCCAGGTGCGACCGCGATCGCGTGTGCGATAGATGTGCGGGCGAAGGTCATCGAGGCGGAATGTGTTCACGGCAGCATAGGCGACGTTCGCATCCAGGCTGGAGGCATCGATGATGGAGATCTTCGACCACGGGGCGATTCCTGCCGGGGTCACGTTCGTCCAGGTGCGGCCGCTGTCGCTCGTCACGTGAATCAGGCCGTCGTCCGTGCCGGCCCACACCACGCGCGCATCCCGCGGGGACGGTGCGATGGCGTAGATCACGCCGCGGTGTGCACCCTGCTCCGGATCATCTGGCGTGAAAGCCCCGAGGTTGGCGGGCGTGACGTCGGTGCGCACTCGCGTGAGGTCAGGTGACCGCTGTGTCCACGACCGACCGCCGTTGCGCGTGGACCAGAGCACGTTCGATGCGAAGTAGAGTGTCGTCGAGTCCACAGGCGAGAACGCCACCGGCGCCGTACGCACGACGCGGTAGCCCGAGTCGCGCACCGGCTTCGGTCCCACCTGTTGCACCTGACCCGTGCGCCGGTCGAAGCGCGTCACCTTCCCGCCATACACGATGTCCGGATCGCGCGGATCAGGCACGGCATACCCGTACTCCTCGACGCCGACCGGGGTCCAGTCACGCAACGACGTCTGTCCATACCGGCCGCGGCTCGCGACGCACGCCGAACCCGATTCCTGCTGTCCTCCGCAGACGCGATACGGCACCGCGTTATCGGTGTTCACATGGTAGAACTGCGCCGTCGGCTGGTTGTACCAGCTGCTGAACGTCTCGCCGCCGTTCACGCTGATGATTGCACCCTGGTCGCTCGTGATCAGCAGCTGCTTCGAATCAACCGGATTGATCCAGATGCGGTGATAGTCATCGCCACCCGGTGCGCCGCGCATCGCAGTGAACGTCGCGCCGCCATCGGTCGTCTTCCACGTGACGACGTTTGCGATGTACGCCACGTCGGCATTCGCTGGATCGACGCGGATCTCGTTGAAGTCGCCGTCACGCTCCCACAGGCGTCGATCGGTGTTGACCAGCGTCCAGTGCTCACCGGCATCGTCCGAGCGGTACACGCCGCTCTTCACGCGCGAGCCGACGACCGCGAACAGCCGCGCCGGCGAACTGGCGGATGTCGCAATGCCGATGCGGCCCAATCCATCGGCCGCCGTCGGCAGCCCGGTCCCGATGCGTCGCCACGTGGTGCCACCATCGGTGCTCTTGTGCAAGCCGTTGAGCGACGGTTTCGTCCACGAGGAACCGACCTCCCACGGCGCTTGTCGTGCGGACCAGAGCACGGCGTACACCACGCTGGGGTTGCCCGGCTCGAGTGCCACGTCCATGCCGCCCGCATCCGCGCCAGCGTACAGCACGCGCTCCCACGATGTGCCGTTGTCCGTCGTCCGGAAAATGCCTCGTTCGGTGTTGGGGCCGTACGGATGCCCCAGAACTGCCGCGAACACGCGCCGCGGATCGGTGGGGTGGATCACGACGCGTGCAATCTGTTGCGCATCACGCAGCCCGGTGTTCACCCACGTGCGCCCCGCATCCATAGAGCGATACATGCCGTCGCCCGTCGACAGGTCGGGCCGTTGCAGTCCCTCACCGCTGCCCACCCAGAGCACGTCCGGGTTTGATGGGGCCACGGCGATGTCACCGATGGAACCGGTCGGCTGGTCGTCGAAAATCGGCGTCCACACGCGTCCGTAATCCGTCGTGCGCCACACGCCGCCGTTGTTCACGCCGATATAGAACCAGCCCGGCTTCTGCGGCACGCCCGCCGCACCCACCGTACGCCCGCCACGGTGCGGACCGATCATGCGCCAGCGCAGATGCTGAAGCGACATGGTGTCCAGCGTCTGCGCGATCAGCGCGCCGCCAGCAAGGGCCGTCAGGAGTACGGCACGATACAACGCGACAAGTGGACGCATGCGCAGTGAAGTGAGGAGTCCGAGCATGGAGCTGCATCATGGAGCAGCGAAGGCGCGTGTCGCGCCGCGAATCCGTCAGTCGATACGACCCGTCTCGAGCGCGGTCAGCCCCGCCGCGAGATCCCGTGGCGCATACAGGTGCAGGCCGCAGGGAATCAGCCCCGCCTGGCTGAAGCGCTGCCGGTACCATTCGGGCGGACGCGGCTTCAGCATGGCGATATCACCCTCGATCTCATCGTACTTCGTGAACAGCTCCAGCCAGGCGAGCCCGCCGGTGTGCACCTGCAGCTGCTCCAGTGCCGAGGCGAGCACGCGAGTGGGAACGTAGTTCAGGACACCGCAGCAGACGACGAGGTCGAAGCCCTCGGGATGCGTCTCATGCAACTGCAGTTCATGCAGTCGCTCGACGGAGCCGAGCATCAGCCCGCGCCGCTTGCCGAAGCGCGTCACGGCGTACGTGCTCGGCTCGACGCCCACATACGTCAGCGCCGGCCGCAGCGCCTTCAGGATCGGCTGCCAGTGCCCCTCGCCCGCGCCGACATCCAGCACCGTGCGCACCGGCCGATCCAGCACGTACTCGGCGGCGCCAACGACAAACGCCACGATGCGCCGGATCTGCGCCGGCGTGCGCACGCGATGCTGCCGGCTGCGGTACCACTTGTCGAAATACGCCTTGTCGTAAGCCATGTGCACACGGGTGACCATTGTGGCGGATTCCGCACGAGCGCAGATTCGCGCGTTGTGACTCTCGCCATGACGCAAGCTGATCGCGCGGCGCTCCGGGCGCGACTGGAAGCTCGACTCCCGGCACGCTGGCGCACTCGCTTCGCCCCCGCTCCAACCGGACATCTGCACCTCGGGCATGCCGTGAATGCCGTGTACGTGTGGAGCATTGCGCGCGCATTCGGCGGCTCGGTAATCCTGCGCATCGAGGATCACGACGCACGGCGCGCGCAGGCGGTGTATGCCGAGTCGATCATCGCCGACCTGCGGTGGCTGGGGCTGGACGTCGACAATGCGGACGGTGGCATGCCCTCGCCGATCCGCCAGAGTGACGAGCCCCGCGTGTACGAGGCGGCGCTCGCGACCCTTGTCGATGCTGGCGGTGTGTACGCCTGTCGCTGCTCTCGTCGAGAGATCGCCTCACAGGGCCTGGGAGGTGACGAGCTTCGGTATCCGGGCACATGTCGCACCGCTGACGTGCCACTCGACGAGACGCCGGCGCGCCGGCTGCTGCTGCCCGCAACCATGACGCAGTTCGACGACCTGCGGCACGGCCCGCAGCAGCAAGCGGCGGCGCGGCAATGCGGCGATCTCCTGCTGCGCGACCGCCTCGGACAACCGACCTATCAGTTCGCCGTCGTGGTCGATGATATGCGCCACGGCATCGACGTGGTCATCCGCGGCGACGACCTGCTCGCATCGACGGGGCGCCAGATCATGCTCGCGGCTCAGCTGGGCCGCACGTTGCCGCCGATGTTCCTGCATCACCCGCTCGTGTGTCACGCCGACGGCACGAAGCTGAGCAAGTCGCGCGGGGATGTCGGCATTCGCGAGCTGCGTCAGGCTGGCTGGACGCCCCGACAGGTGCTTGGCCGCGCCGCATGGCTTGGCGGATTGCAGGACCAGCCGGAGCCGTGCGACGCCGCACACCTTCACGGGTTCTGGACATCGTGACCGCCGAAACGCGCTCTCCGCACTACACTCGACCCAGGACGCTTAGGGTCAGAAGGCAGATTCACGAAACATGTTCGTCCTCGTCGTCCAGCTCACGTTCCGCGTCGTGACGAGCGATCCGGCGCGCGTCGCTGCGCTAGCGGAACCTGGCACGCAGTGCCAGGCCAGCGCGGCTCCGGCCATCGGCAGTCTGCAGCACGGTCGGTGCCACGTCAAAGCGACGCCCCGCACTGGACACCATGGCCTTCGACGCAGGCGCGAACACGCGGTAGGCCGCAACCGCGAACGACGCCGCGCCAAGGAACACGCTGGCAGATGCATATGTCTTGGTGTCGTTCCGCGAGTTACTCCGTTCTGCCACGCCCGTAACCACGGCGGCCGTTCCCACGGCGAGGCCCGCCCATTTGGTCAGACCTGTGGGCCGGTGGTCAGCGGTGTTCAATACGATCGTCGCCACCGAAGCAGCACTGAGCGTGCCGGCCAGCACTCGGTAGCGCTTCGGCGATGGTGAGACGACGACGTCATCGATGACGTTCCCGTCGCTTCCATCGTAGGATGGTTGCACACGGGCAGCTTCGGCCGCCGTCATTCCCACGCTGTCCAGCCACGCCACGAGCCGCGGATCATCCACGAGCTGGGCGATGTAGGCGTTGTTCCGTGCACGCTGTACATCACGAACGATGTCATCGCGGCCGGACCGGTACAGCAGTTCCCCCATGGCGCACCGAATACCGCGATGATCCACGAAGAACGGCGTCGGGGCGGCGAAACGATTGTTTTCGGGGAACAGTGCGGCGTTGCGATACTCGCGAAGCCATAGCATGAGTTGCGCGCGCGCGGCTCGCTGCGACGCGCGCAGATTCCTCGGTGTCGCGGCGCGCAGTTCCGCATCGACCGAATCGAAATGTGCGTGCAGCCGGGCTGTTTCGCGCGCCGTGACGGTCGCACGCTCAACGGATCCGGTGACGGCGCCGGCGTACGCCAACGGAGCGCGAACGCTGATCACCACGCTCGCCGCCGCCATCAGTGACGCCAGCACGACTCGACAAACACGCATCGTTTCCCCCTCTCGCTCGATGACCACCGATAACCCCCGACCGCGCAGCATGAAGGGGAACGCGCAATCAGCGTAATGCGCCCCGCGGATATCCTGCACGCTTGCATACTCCCAGGTGTGATCCCGCGTCACCCGTGGCTGCTGCTCGTACGACGCGTATGGCTCACGCACCCCATCCGCCAGCGGTGTCGGCGTGAAACGACGCTGCTCCCATCCTTTTGGGTCACCATATCCCCGCCACCACCGCCCCAGTTGAGAATGACCTTCGTCCCGATGGTGCCGAGCGACTTGGGCCAGGTCTCGAGAGAGCAGCGCGCACGGAGATAGCACCGCGCCGGATATGCACCGAAGTACTGGCGCGGTTGGGGATGGACAGGAGCGGCGCAGACGTCGTCAGGATTGTGCCCTCGTCCTGCTTCCCCGTTGGCGCTCCGAGGTCTCGCAGCCTCACGCGTTTCTGGAATTCTGACAGCTGACGAGTTCTGGGGTCACACCGACTTTGCGGAGGATGCCGGCGCTGGTCTGCGGGAGCTGCAGCGCGGCAGCACACTGGGCAGCACCGGCTGGCGGGAAGAAGTGACCTACGAGTTCCGGTTCATCTCGCTGCCGAAGCTGTCGCAGGTCTTCGTTGACGGCGGACTCGAGCTGTTGATCAATGGCGACTTTGCCAATGGCAACCCGGCGTTCTACAATTTTTCAGCAGGCTGATGTGACGCACAGCGCGTTCACGGTCCGGCAGTTCAACCCGGTACCGGAACCGGCGACGTACGCGCTGATGGCGGGCGGCATGCTGGTATTGGGTGTCCTCGCACGGCGGCGGCGGGTGCGGTAGTCAGCGTGCCAGCACGAGGTGCAGCGGTTGGTCGGGTCGCGAAGGCGCCGTGGCCAACCGCTGGATGCGCACCGCCAGATCGACCGCAGCCCCGCCACGTTGTCGTACTGCAGAGTGACAGGACCACGAGGAGAGCTGAAGCTTGCAGTCGGGGCGACCCCCCCAATGATGGCGCGCGACCGTGGCCGCACGCCACGCGGCGGTCGGACTACTGTAAGGAAATGAGGGCGTTTGCCGCCGGTACCCGAGTGAGCGCGAGCGCCGCCACTTTCACGCCGATGACGTTGCCGGCAGTGATGTCGAACCGAAAGTGCAGGCCGGCGTAGATTCGCGAGACACCGGCGTCCACGACCCGTGCGTCCATCGCCGGTCTGGCCGCCGGAAAAAGGTTCGACAGAACTTCGGCTGCCGCACCCGAGATACAGCTGTGCGCCGAAGGATAGGCGGGAAAATTCGGTCGACCCACAGGCGTGGTAATGGCGCCATCCACCTGAGACGGACGGATGAACCAGTATGCGTACTTGGCGTCCCAGCAGCCAATCGTGGCGTCCATCATCGTCATGTGCAGGACGGCGTAGACTCGCGCAGTGCGACGTTCGTTGTACGACGCCGATGAGGTGAGGCCGCTTGCCAGTTCGGTGAAGTGTCCCATTGGCCCTGCTGGCCCTGACGCGAACTGCCAGAATTGCGCGAGCGCAAGCTGTTCCGCCGTCCGATTCGCCGTGAAGGCTCGGACTTCGGCAATCGCTGTCGCAAACTCCGCCGAGGTCACAGCGGGCGGTGCAGCCGGTCGGAATTGGTCGCCTGATGTCAGGAACCACCCTTTTGATTGTCCCCAGAGCGGCAGCACCGGTTGTGCCGGCGCCGCTGCGTTGGTCCAGAAGCCAGCGCCGACCGGAATCGTGCCGGTCCACACCGCATTCGTCCGATCGGTGGCGGCTCGCGCCAGGACCTGCGCCGCGACCTGATTGCCGATGGCTTCACCCGCAGCGAAGTCGTACGCGGATTCACCGTCCACGGTCGCGAAGTAGATGCGGTCCGAGGCGAGCTGCGCGGTCACGGCCGTGTCTTCCACCGGATAGAGTGCGCGCAGCACCGCGGCCGACGCACCGGCCACCGCGCCCGCCTCGGAGGGCGTCCTTCCGCCAACCGCCGCGACGGCGCCAGCGCTGACCGAGGCGTTGTACTCCGCGACGGCCACCAGCGCAAAATTCCTCGCGATGAGCAGGGGGCTGCCCACTTCGCGGCGACCCACGATGGCCCGCGTCGCGCGCATCCACCGCTCCGACGCCGTGGTCTCGCCAAGAGAGAGCGCCCGTCCTTCGGACGCGGCGGAGCCACCAGTCGGTGTATCACCGCACCCGGTGCAGACGACAAGTGCGACGATTGCGAGTACGATTCGGCTATGCATGAGATTTCTCGGCGACGGTGGGACGGTGGACGACAGGACGGTGGACGGCAGGACGGTGGACGTGGCTCCGCGCGCGGTCGCAGTCGGAGTGCTGTCATCACCACCTGCGCCAATCACTGTCGAATCGAGCCACGGCCGGGAATTCCGAGACGGATGACGGAGACAGATGACTGACGCTGGCGCAGTCACGGAATGGCTTCGGCGGGCGGCGGAGGGCGACACCGCCGCCTTCGATGCGGCCTTTGCGCTCGTCTATGACGAGCTGCGGGTGCTCGCACGCTCGCAGCTCCGACGCGAGATGATCGGGCACACGCTCGAGACTGGCGCGCTGGTACACGAGGCCTACCTGCGGCTGAGCAACGGCGGCGGAAGCGCGTTCGAGGATCGTTCTCACTTCCTGGGCATTGCGTCCACTGCAATGCGCCGGATTCTTGTCGAGCACGCGCGCCGGACCACTGCCGCCAAGCGCGGTGGCGCAGACACGCCGCGGTCACTCGATGTGGCCGACCTCAATCGCGCCGTCGTGCTCGATGACAAGGACACGTCACTCGTCGAACTCGATGAGGCACTCACCGAACTGGCCACGCTCGACCCGCGACAGGCGAAGGTTGTGGAGTGTCGCTTTTTCGGTGGTCTGACGGAAGACGAGACCGCGGCAGTTCTCGGTGTCGGATTGCGGACTGTCAAGCGCGATTGGGCGAAGGCGCGCAGCTGGCTCTATCGTCATTTGCATTCGTCGGAGTTGTGATGGACGATCAACGATCCGCTGGTGCGCGCGCACGATATGAACGCGCGACCGCGCTCTTCGACGCGGCGCTCGATCTGCCGGAGCGTGAGCGCGAGGATTTCATCACCGGCTCCACTGCGAACGAACCGGCGCTCGCGGCGGATGTTCGGTCGCTGTTGCAGGCGCATGCGCAACTCGGCGGTTTCCTCGAACTCTCGCCTGTACACGACGCAGAACTGCGATTGATGCAGGAGGTTCTGGCGGACCGATACGTATTGCGCGAGCGGATTGCGAGCGGAGGCATGGCGTCCGTCTACCGGGCCGATGACCTGCGGCATCAGCGGCAGGTTGCCGTGAAGGTGCTCGCGGACAGCACACCGCCACTGGCGACGACGTCGGCGCATCAACAGCGTTTTCTCGACGAGATTCGCGTCACCGCGGGCTTGCAGCATCCGAACTTGATGCCCGTGTTTGATTCCGGCGCGGCGGCGGGCCTGTTTTTTTACGTGATGCCGTTCGTCGACGGCGAAACGCTACGCCAGCGGCTGCGGCGCACGGGCCCGCTGTCGCTGGACGCCGCAATGCGGGTGGTACGCGGGGTGGCTGGGGCGCTTGAGCACGCGCACGGACGCGGCATCGTGCACCGCGACCTCAAGCCCGAGAACATTCTGCTCCGCGATGAGCAGCCGATCGTCTGTGATTTCGGCATCGCACTCGCGACTGCGGCGCTCGACACGGGCAGGCTGACAGAATCCGGCGTGATGATCGGCACACCTCAGTACATGTCGCCCGAGCAGGCATCCGGCGCTGCGCTGATCGATGCGCGCACGGATGTCTATGCGCTCGCCGTGATCTTGTACGAGATGCTGGTGGGCGACCCGCCGCATCTGGCGAGCACATCGCAGGGTGTGCTGGCGAAAGTGCGCGCCGAGAAACCGACATCGGTGCATTCATTGCGCGACGGAATTCCGCGCGCGGTGTCGCAGGTGATCGAGCGCGCACTGGCCAAGCAACCAGCTGACCGGTTTCCGTCGGCGTCCGGCTTCGTGTCGGCACTCGATAACGCACGTAACGATGCACTGAGCGTACCTGTCGCCAGCACGCCGCATGCACATCGCGCGCTCCGTGTTGGAGCCATCGCCGTCGCAACGGCTGGGGTGTTGGCGGCAGCGGCCATGTTTGCGACCCGACGCGACGCGGCGCCATCGCCATCGGGTGCGCCGCCGTCACGCTTCGTGATCACGCCGATCGCCGATGCCGCGATCGGCCGCGCCCCGACGATCACGCCCGATGGTTCGGCGATTGTGTATGCCGGGTCGGCGGCATCGGGCCGGCAGCTGTATGTGCGGCGCGTCAACGAGCTCGAAGCACGGGCCATTTCCGGACCCAAGGGTGCACTCACTACCTGGGTCTCGCCGGACGGCACGCGGATCGCGTTCACGACGTCGGATGACCGTCTGACCGTCATCGGAATCGACGGACGCAACATGCACGATGTCGCAGGGGTGTTCCGGTACAGCGATGCGGCGTGGATGAACGACAGCGTTCTGGTATTCGACAGTTTTGGACAGCTTGGGTTGTCGTGGATCTCCGCGGCGGGTGGCACGCCGCTGCCACTCACTCGGCTCGACACGCTGCGGCACGACACGGTGCACCAGACGCCGCTCGCGATCGGTGACGGTCGCAGCATCGTCTTCGTGGCCGCGCGAAATCGCGCAGGGCCCGGTGCACAGATTGGCGATCTCTCGCTGGTCCGTTTCGAGCCAGGAGCGACGCAGCCGCTCGCGTACACGCCACTTGGCCTGCACGCATCGCAACCCTTTGCGTTTGTGGACGGATGGTTGCTTTACGTGTCGGCTGATGGCCGAACGGTGATGGCTGCACAGTTGAATGTCGCGACAGGCGTGGTGAGCGGTACGCCGATTCCAGTGCTCGAGCAGGAAGGCGGTGGCATCGAGCGCGTTCACCTGGCAAGCAACGGCACGCTGCTTTACACCCGACGTGTGCAGCCGAAGAACGCCCCGGTGCTGGTGGACTCGGCGGGTGTTGCAACGCCCGTCATCAAGGGACTCAGTGGCGGCTTCATGAATCCCCGCGTCTCGCCCGATGGGCGTCGGATCGTGGTGCAGGGCGCGACGCAGGATGGGAACGACGCATTCGTGTTCGATCTCGCGACCGGCACGCAGACGCGGCTCACGCGCGCTGGAAACGTGCTCGGCCCAGCATGGAGGGCTGACGGGCAGCGGCTGGTCTACGCGTCGACCCGTGACGGACAGGATGCCATCTGGAGCAGCGTCGCAAATGGCGATGGCAACGCGACGCGCATTGCTGCGGTACCGGGCGCGTTTGCCGCCAGTCCGGCGCGGGCGGGCGACGTCGTGCTCTTTCAGCGACGCACACGTGGTGTCTGGAGCATCTGGCAGGCACCGCCGGCAGCAGGCCTGCCTGCCATTCCGATCGTCGAAGGTGGCTTCGACGCATTCATGCCATCGCTCGCCCCCGACGGCCGCTGGCTCGCGTATGCGTCGAGTGAGTCAGGCCGCTACGAAATCTACCTGCGGCCGTTCCCAGGGCGTGGTGCGGCGGTGCAGGTGTCACGCGACGGTGGAACCGAGCCGCTCTGGTCGCCAGATGGCCGGCACATTTTCTATCGCGCGAATCGGAAAATGATTGCGGCTGCGATCACACGTGGTGCAGCACCGACCGTCTCGGGTCATCGCGCGCTCTTCACAGACGTATTCGACGGTGACATGCCGATGCCACACCGCAATTACGACGTGACGCCAGATGGCCGGAACTTCGTGATGATCGCAGCGGTGAATGACATGGTGCCGGAGACGATCGTCGTGCTCAACTGGTTGACGGAACTGCGGACGAAAACGGCTGCAGTGGGTAAGCGCTGATCAACCGTTCATTGCATCGCGCCGGCTTCGTCAGGTGGTATGGTGAACAGTGCACGGCGCGGCTCTCGCTCGCGTTGCACACCGGCCACTATCGCTCGCAGGGCGCTGCACTGGAACGCGAGCAGTAGATTGCCCGCATGAGCTCGCGAGCACTGTCATGACATCCGGAAGTGCGACACTGGCTGAGCTGTTCGGCAAGCGTGGCTCCGCTGCGCTGTGGGCGGGCGGGACGACGCACGCAGCCACGGCGCTCCACACGGGCGCAGAGGCATGGTCGCATGCCCTGCAGCGTGCAGGGATCATGGCTGGCGATCGCGTGATCTGTGCGCTTCCCAACGACGCGGCATTCGCGATGCTGGTGTGCGCGACGCTCGCCAGCGGCATCACGCTCGTGCCGGTGCCCGAGCGAGAGTCACCCGATGCGTTGCTCGTGCCGCTCGACGCGCGACTTGCGGTGGCCGTGACCGCGTCACACCGGCATGTCGTCACGCCCGGGGATGACGGCGGCCCACCGCGTGACAGCATCGTGGCGCGGGACGCGGCGGTGTGCACCGACGGCATCGCATTCCTGCTGCGTACCTCCGGCACGACCATGGCCCCGCGATTCGTCGCGCTGCGCGATTCGGGCGTGCTCGCCGTGTTGCACAGCCATCTGCCACGCATGGCCATCGATGACCGCAGCGTACTCGCGGTGCTGCCCTGGCATCATGCGTATGGGTTGGTGCTGGACCTGCTGCCGGCTCTGCTCCGCGCGCGCTGCGTCGTGTCGGCCGGGCCCGCGGCGCGCGATGCTGCGGCACTGCGCGTGCTTGCCCGTACGCATGCGATCGACCACCTGAGCATGGTGCCGCTCACCGCCAGCCGCCTCGCCGCGACGCCAGGCGGGGTCGCGTTCCTCAAGTCGCTGTCCGGTGGACTGATCGGCGGAGCCCCGATCGACGCCAGGCTTGCCGGCATCATGGCGCGGACACGTCTGCGGATCGGTTATGGGCAGACCGAGGCGAGCCCCGGCATCATGCTCAGCGAGCCAGGCGAGTTCACTGACGCACTGCTCGGTCGGCCGGTCGGCTGCGAGGTGCGCATCGAGCCGGATGACGTGCTCGCGTTTCGCGGGCCGAACGCCTGCGCCGGCGTCTGGGACAACGGCGCACTGCAGCCGCTCTCCGCGTCGCGCTGGCATCGCACAGGCGACATCGTGAGCATGCGGGGCGATGCCTACACCTACGTCGGCCGGTCGTCGATGACGTTCAAGCTCGCGAACGGGCGCATGGTGCCGGCGCCGCACCTCGAGGCGGCGATCCGTCGTGCACTGCCGCAGGTCACCGATGTGGTGCTGACGCCACACGCAGGCGAGTTCATCGATGTCTGCTACTCGACGGCCGACGGGCGCGCGGTGCCGGACGACGCACTCCGTGCCGCACTCGGCGGGCTCGGCGACAACATGGGGTGCAGCGTCCGGATCGACGCCGAGCAATGGACACGCACGCCGAAAGGCGAGATCGATCGCCGGCAGCTTCCGGTCTCGCGCTGACGAGGCTTTCGTACACTGCGTACGCAAGCACCGTGGCGCGCCGCACGCACTCTCGGCCTGCACGATCAGCTGACGCACCTCCCGGATCCAGTCATGACCGCACCCGTATTGCCGATCGATCTCTATGGCTGGTTCGACACCCTCACGGCGGATGAGAACCATCGCCGTCTGGCGATGCGCACCGTGCTCGAACGCGATATCGCGCCTGTCGCCGACGACCACTGGGATCGTGGCGAGTTCTATCACGAGGCACTGGCGGGGTTCCACGCACTCGATCCGCTGGCTCACTATTTCGATGGTGACAGCGGCAACCGCACGATGATCGACGGACTCTACTCGCTTGAACTCGCGCGTGTCGATCCGTCCATGGCGAGCTACTACGGCGTGCATGGCGGCCTGTGCCTCGGCTCGATCATGCTGCTCGGTTCCGATGCACAGCGTGACGAGTGGCTGCCGCACCTGCGCGCGTTCAGCCGTATCGGCTGCTTCGGGCTGACGGAACCCGATGTCGGCAGCGGCGTCGCACGCGGGCTCACCACGCGCTGTCGTCGCGACGGCAATGCATGGGAGCTCAATGGCGAGAAGAAGTGGATCGGCAACGCGACGTTCGCCGACGTCGTCGTGATCTGGGCGCGCGACGAGGACGACCAGACCGTGAAGGGTTTCATCGTCCGCACCACGACACCCGGTTACGCCGCGCGGCTGATGAAGGGCAAGATTTCGCAGCGCGCACTCGCATCGGGCTGGATCACCATGACCGACATGCGCATCGCGGAGTCCGACCGGCTCGAGCAGGCACGTGGCTTCGGCGATACCGCTCGCGTGTTGAGTGCCGCGCGCATCGGCGTGGCATTCCAGGCCGTTGGTTGTGCGATCGGGGCGTATGAGCACGCACTTCGCTATGCCGGCCAGCGCGAGCAGTTCGGCCGTCCCATCGCCGGCTTCCAGCTGGTGCAGATGATGCTCGTCCGCATGCTGGGCAATGTCACCGCGATGCTTGGCATGGCGTTGCGCGCGGCGCGTCTGCAGGACGCGGGTCAGGCCACGGATGCGCACACATCACTGGCGAAGCAGTTCTGCGCCTTTCACTGTCGCGAGACCGTCCAGCTGGCGCGCGAGATGATGGGCGGCAATGGCGTGCTCCTGGAACATGGTGCGGCGCGCCTCTTTGCAGATGCCGAAGCCATTTACTCGTACGAAGGAACGAACGAGATGACCGCACTCGTCGTGGGCCGCGCGATTACCGGTCAGAGCGCCTTCGTGTGAGCGCGACGTACATGCGAATGTCGCGTCAGCGTGTCGGTTCCACCTGCTCCAGCAGAGGTCCGCACGAGTCACCCTTTCGCGACAGAGAAAAAATTGCAATTGCTGTGTCGCGTACAAACGCACGCCCAGGCTGCTTTTTGTTTGCGATCAGGGCTATTTCACGTCCCGAGAAAATTCTCTCGACGGTAGGATTGCCGTCTCCGCTGCGACGGGAAGCCTGAAGGCTGATTCGAAACCAGCGGCATGCCTTGGCGGCGTAGCTGACGCAGGATCAGGCTGGCGAGCCGCCAACGGTCATCACGCGAGAGTGACTGGTCAGTGTTGAGGGCGAGCGAGGGTTGGCTTGCGACCTCGTTACGCCGCCGTCACGCTGGCGGCGATGTGTCGCCCACATGAGCGCAGTGGCGTCACACATCTGCAACATCGCGATCGAGGCTGGGTAGCCATCTCGGAGGCATCGCGAAGACGGTGGACGCCTGCGGACCGCCGTAGTCCTCTGTATGAACAATTGCTGACGTCACACCATTCCAGGAGGGCAGATGACGCACCAGATGCTCGAGACAGGCACGACGCTCGCCCATCGTGCGGGCACACGCGGGAGGATTGAGACGGCCGTCATGCTCGCACTCTTCGGCATGGCGATGGCCGGCGCTGCGGGCACGGCCGGCGCGCAGGAGCGTGGGCGTGGGCGTGGCACCCAGGGCATTCCGGCGGGTCACCTGCCGCCGCCTGGCGAATGCCGCGTGTGGTATGACGACCGTCCGCCCGGCCAGCAGTTGCCGCCCACGTCGTGTGGTAACGCACGCGCGACAGTCGCTCGAAGCGGCGGACGCGTGATCTACGGCGATGCAGGGCGCCGCAATGGTCGGGACCGCGAGTACGGCGTCCGCGATGACGACGGGCGCCGGGAGCGCGGCGATGAGAAGCGACGCGACCGTGACTGCGACGAGAAAGACCGTCGCAAGGGCGAGTGCGGAGATGGTCGTCGGCGCGACGATGATCGGTATTCCGACCGGGACCGCGGTGGAAATCCTGATCGGTCGTACCCGCGGTCACTGCCAGAAATGGTCTGGGGTGTGATCTACGGTCGCGGGGAACGACAGGACGAGGTTCGCCAATGGATCGGCAATGACCCCGTCCGAGTCAGCGTGACCGATAGTGACGGCGATGGCACACCTGAAACCGTCACCTGGACGGATGCTGCCGGTCGCACGCTCCAACGGTGGCTCGATCAGAACCGTGATGGCCGCGCCGACCGCGTGACGATCTACCAGAACAACAAGATCGTGCGCACCATACCGTAGAGATCCAACGTCGTCGACGAACCGACTCGAGGCACAGCGCGGGCGGTTCACGGCGGAGAGAACACAGCAGCGCGCGCCATCGATGGTCAGCACAGCGTGGGTGGCGAATCTGCGCTCGCGCATGTGCGGCAGCACATACGCCAGGCGAGCATCGAGCGGCGTGAACGCTAGCGGAAGCGGACGGCGACCCCCACCCGCACTTCGCAAAGTGCGGGGCGATCAGCGCGAGCAGCGGCGCCCACGGAATCACTGCATCCATTTCGGTCAGGAAGCGTTCGCGGCACACCACCATCCGCTTCGTGTCGAACGCCATCCTCGCCAACGTCCGCTGCTCGCTCTTCCCCCACGCCGCGCCCGAAGTCTCAGCTCGATCGGGTGCCGCTCACCCAAGTCGGGTGCAGGTCTTGTACAGAGGTTTCCTGAGACGGACACGGGCTCTCGTTGCCCGCGCAAATGTCACACGATCGTCGCGGGCAAATCGGCCAGTAACTTTTCCAGGGCAGCAGGATCGACCGGCTTGACCATGTGCGACGTGAACCCGGCCTCCTGCGACATCCGCTTTTGGTTTTCCTGCCCCCAGCCAGACTGGGCAATGATGACGATGTCTTGTCCCCACGGCTCACCCCGGATCCGGCGACACGTGTCATAGCCGTTCATTTTCGGCATCCCGATATCCATTACGACCACGTCCGGCCGGAATGCCTCGGTCATGGCCAAGGCCTGCTCCCCGTCGAAGGCCGTCTGGGTGTCGTTCCCCATGATGTGCAACATCTCAGCTAAGCTGGTCGCCACGTCGTGGTTGTCGTCAACAACGAGGATGCGGCGCCGCACCAGCGCGGCCGTCGGCACACGGTCGCGGTCGTTGTCGCCTGAACCGTTGGCACCACGGGCCACTATTGCTGGAAGGCGCAGGATGAACCGGCTCCCTGCTCCACGCCCGCCGCTTTCGGCGGTAATGCTGCCATCGTGCAGCTCCACCAGTCGCTTCACGATGTGGAGGCCGATGCCAAGTCCGCCGTGCGACTTCTCCAATGAGCCGTCGATCTGAGCGAACATGTCGAACACCCGAGCCAACATGTCGGCGGCGATGCCTTCTCCGTTATCCACGACGCTCACCACTGCGTCGCTCCCGTGCTGCTCGACGGCCAGCCGGATGCGTCCGCCGCGGTCGGTGTACTTGGCGGCGTTGTTCAGCAGGTTGGCGATCACCTGCGACAGCCGGACCAAGTCGCCATCGACGTATATCGGTTCGGGTGGCACATCCACGACGAGCTCGTGGCCCTGACCATCGATCAGCGCGCGGCTACTCTCCACAGCACTCCGCACGGCATTTGCCAATGGCATCACCGTCTTCCGCAACTGGATTTTGCCCTGGCTGATGCGACTCACGTCCATCAGATCGTCGATCAGCCGGGTCATCTGCTCAACCTGTCGCTCCATCATGGCGCGTGCCTTGTCCACCATCCCGGCATCGGCCTGGGCAAGCTTCATGATCTGCAAGCCGTTGCGGATCGGGGCCAGCGGGTTCCGCAGTTCGTGAGCGAGCGTCGCCAGGAACACGTCCTTCCGGCGGTCGACCTCGGACAGATTGGCAGCAAGCCGGCGCAACTCCGCTTCGGAGCGAAGGCGTTCCGAGATGTCCAGCACCACGGAAATCATCCCGAGGAACTCGCCGGCGGGAGACCGGATGGCGGTGACGTTGCTCTGGGCGTGAAGAACCGAGTCGTCCTTCCGGCTGTAGTGCTTCTCGATGACAAAGTCCGGTCCACCTGCAGCCAGGCGGCCGAACGCCGTCGCGGTCAATGCGACGAACGTGGGGTGGGTGAAATCGAGGATGTTCTGGCCGAGCAGGTCTGTCTCGCGGTGGCCCAACATTTCACACCAGCGCGGGTTGACCAGCGTCATGATGCCAAGGGCGTCTGTCTGGACAATGCCCGCCGGTGATTGCCGCAGGATGCCGCTCAGGCGAGCCTCGCTCTCGCGTAGCGCTCCCTCGGCCCGCACCCGTGCGACCGCCGCCCACGTGCGCACTGCGGTGTCCTCTGCAATGGCGATTTCGGCCGGCGTCCACTTCCGCACGCTGTCGGTGTGAACCGCAAGGCCGGCGACAAACTGGCCATCCTTGATCAACGGGACGCCTATGTAAGAACGAATCCGCAGGCTCGCGTATGCTGCCATCTCATTCGGCGTGATAAGCAGAGCCTCCACGTCCGACTCGGTCACAATGCGGCCGGCCCGGAGCACGGCCAGCAGCTCTGGTCCGAACGACGCGATGGGGTGACACCCCACGATGGACGGGGACGCGTTGGTGTAGTCGCGCTGGACGACATAGTTGTCCCCCTGGACCTCAAAATACGCCACCCGGTTGGCCACGAGCCGCTCGCCCAGTACGCGGCTGGCTTCGACCTGGATCTTGATGGGGTCCGACAGAGGGCGCAGGGTGTCCGCCAACGTCACCAGGAACGAGTTTCGGGCTTCGCTCGCCCTGAGCGTTTCCTGTGCGATCCGGCTGTCCGTAATGTTGCTGGCGGTGCCGAACCATGCGGTCACTGCTCCGTTCTCATCGAGAACCGGCACCGCGCGAGACAGCGTCCAACCGAGTGAACCGTCCGGACGGCAGACCCGATGCTCCAGCTCAAGAAGAGTCTGTCCGGCAATGGCTTCGCTGATTGCCTGCCTCACGCGCGGGTGCTCTTCGGGCGGGATGTTCTGGTCCAGCCAAGCCCAGTTGGCGAGCGGCTCATCCGAACTGGCCACCAAGTCGCGTCCGTCCAGCGGTAGCATCGTCGACCAATCCGCGGACATGCGGTAGGCCACCACCGAGCTGGCAGTTGCCAGTGCCCGATAGTTTTGCTCACTGTCACGCAGCGCCATCTCCACGCGTTTGCGTTCGGTGATATCAAAGGCGATGCCTTCCATGCGAGTCGCCGCGCCATCGGCGTCGTAGTAGGCGCGACCGAGAGAGACCGCCCAATGCTCACTGCCATCGGGCCAGACAGTACGGAACTCGATGCGGTATTCCGAGCCGTCCTGCAACGCGCCCCGCACGGCATCGTCGGCGCGTGCGCGATCCTCGGGATGCAGCGCGCCGAGGAACTTCTCGTAGCTCATTGCGGTGTGCGGAGGGATACCGAAAATCGTCAGGCATCGCGCTGACCAATCCAGCGCGCCGGCGAGGAGGTCCCAATGCCACGTCCCCATATCCGAGCCGTCGATCGCCAGCCGCAGCCGCTCCTCACTGTCGCGCAGCGCCGCCTCGGCGCGCTCCCGCGCAGTGATTTCCTGGAAATAGCACACCACCCCGAGCTGCCCGTCCGACAGGGTGATGCGCTGCGTCTCCCATTGAAACGTTTGCTCTACGCCGATGTCCTGGCGCTGCTCCGAGAAGCGCGGCGAGACGTAGCGCTCTCCCGTCGCCAGCGTGTGTCGGAAGATGCTCGCAATCTGCGGCCCGATTTCCGGTCCCCACACGATCTCCAGCACTTCATCGAAATCGCGCCCGATCAGCGGCTGCACCGACGCGAAGAACGGCCGCGTCTCAGCGTTCATCTGCGCCACGCGAAACTGCGCATCCACCACATACACGCCGCCCGGCGCCTGCTCGATGATCGAGGAAAAAAGCGCTGCGTTTCGACGCAGCGTTGCCTCGCCTTGATGCCGTTCGGTGATATCGCGGACGACGCTGAGCTTCCCGATGATTCCCCCCTGCGCGTCGCGCAGGAGGGACATGCTCGACTCGACGTGCAGTTCGCGGCCCTGCGGCGTACGCTGGAGATACTCGCCATGCCATACGCCTTGCCCGCGCAACGCGGTCCACGCCGCGGCCTCGTCCTCCGGGCTCGGCCAGTGCCGGGTGAAAACCGCGGTGAGCTCGCGGCCGAGCACATCGGACGCACGGACGCCGTATTGGCGCTCCGCGGCGGCGTTGAGGAAAATGATGCGCCCCTCGGTATCCACCGCGATCGACGCTTCGCTGCCCGGCGCGAGCATCTCGCCGCGGAGGCGGTACTGCTCGGCATCGAGACCGTGCAGCGCAAACAGCCGCGGGCCGGCGTCGCGCTCTGTCACGAGCGCATCCATTTCGCGGACGCGGATATCCCGGAGCGTTGCCTCCGCATCGTGCAGCCGCGCGCGTAGTTCGGCATTCTCAGCGCGGAGCGACTGCTCGGCAGAAGGTTGCGTCGGCACTGTCATGCCGGTGTGGTTCCCATCTCGCCGGTCATGATGACCACCATGCCCGGGTCCTTCATCCAGCGGAAAAGCCGGCGCAGCGCCGACGGCAGGATGGCGTTATTCGGCAGCCTGGCGAAGCTCGCTTCGACCGCCTCGAGCACCACGCGTCGCGCACCGATGGGATCGATGGCGTGCCTGGGCCGCATCAGAAGCCATTCGAGCTCATGCTCGCCCCTCTCCTTGATCTCGCCGCACGCGACGCGGACGTGATCGGGCAGTGTCCTGATCGTCGCGACAAGCTGGTTCAGGCCGAAGCCACGCGAGCGCACATCCGCGGTCAGCTCCTGTGCATTGTCTCCGAACATCATGAACACCGGGAGGCAGCGTCGCAGCGCAGCAGTGTCAAGAGACGGCACCAGCGCGCGGACCGTGATCCATTCCAGCCAGCAGCGCTGGACGCGGGCGCCGAGAGCAGCTCGTTTCCAAATCCGAAAAGCCACCGCACCAGCACGTGTACGTTGCCCCGCCCCTCCCTCCCGAACGATCGGCACGACAAGAGTGGTCGCACCGGAGCCCGGCAGACCTTCCCGACGCAACAGCTGATGTGACATGAACGCATCGGCCGGGAGGGAATCCAGACTTTGGATGGCGGTCAAGACGAGTGTCGCCGACAGCGGATTGAGTGGCGGTAGGATCGGCGTCATTGCAGTCAGCTCAAAGCGAAAAGTGCGCACTGCAGCTCATGCTGCAAGGACGCCGAGGGAAGCCGACTCAATCAGTCTACGCGGTACCAATTCCCAGCACGGTGGCTGCAGCAGCCCTTCGCGACGAATCTTGAGCGAACTCTGCAGGCGAAAAATTACACTTGGATGTATTACGATTTACTGAGAAGCTACCTATGGTGCAAAGCAAAGCGCGGGGTTGAGACTTCTAGCAGCACAGAGCGCGACCCCGAGCGGGCCCTGAGCGCCCGGTGGCCGACCGCGAGCCGCAGGACACGCGACTCGCCGCGTCAGAACATCAGTGACAGGAGGCGTCACGCGTGATCAGAGCAGGCCGCCAACCGAAGCCGCGCATCGCGCAGGATTCGCGCAGGAGGCCGCTGACAGGCATGCGGCATTGAAGTTGGTTCGGCTTCGTGGACGTGGGGTTTGAGCTGCTCGCCGGTGGCGAGTCAGGTTCTGCTCGTGCGTCTGGGGTGACGTGTAGCCGAGGGCGCGGTGCACTCTCGGTCGTCACGGCAAAGCGCCGACGTCGGCGCGCCTGGAGCCCGGCCGCGCACAGTAGGCGCGCCACGCGCTTGCGGACCACGCGATGCCCGGCGGAGCGGAGCGCCTGATGCACGCGCCGGGCGCTGTAGCGACGGCGAGAGCATGTGAACCTGTCGGTGATCGTGGTGGCCAGGGTGGTATCCGCGGAAACGAGCTTCAATGTCGCGCGGCATTGGGCGGCGTAATAATCCGCGAGGACACAGCACATGAGCGTGATCGAATACTGCGTGCGATGAGCGGCAATCACGGTGTACCCGTCGTTCATCGCGGCTCTCTCGCGACGTACGCCGGAGCTTTCTGCGTAGTGCCAGTACCCACACGCCCGTGCCACCAACGACCAGGAAGCAAAGGAACGCCACGGGGGTCGCGCGACCGTCGTTTCAGCCAACTGAACGACTGCCTGCGGCGTGAAGTAGGATACTGTAATCAAACTGGCGCTGAGGTCTGCCCGACCGGGCATCCATGGCGTAAACATCGGGAAGGTAACGCGCGTGCCCCCGCTGAATCGGGGCGACTCAGTCCGCCTTGAGGACTGCACGAGTCCCGTCGCATACGAAATCGTTTCCTTGCTTCGTCATCAGCCGATCCGGCTCTCCAGCAACTGAAGTTGTACTTGCAGAATATGGAGGTTGGATGCGCAAGAGATCATTCTGGAGATTGCACGTTTCTCCGGCGCTATTCTTTATGGCACTTGGTGCCGTAGGTGGCTGCCTGCTCGGTGCGAGTGGATTCTTTGTTTTTTTCTTCCTGCTTTTTTCAATACCGATTCTGTTCGTCATCATGCTCGGCACCTCGCTCGTCTGCCTCGTCAGGTGTACCCGGCGGATGCACGCGGGAGTCAGCGCCAGCGCGTTTGCTCTTGCGCTGGGTGTAGCGCAGTGTCCGTTCACAGCCTGGCGCCTTTCGGAAACAATTCAACGACATGGCATTAGCCCCGGCAGTTCAATCTTTGCTGCATCCTTGTTCGGATTGTCCATTGCACCGATCATTATCGATCTCATGCGGAGAGAACTACCCGATCTGCTTCCAGGAGCGTAGTCGAACGGCCCACTCTGTGCGCTTGATTGTCGTAGTACCGCACGGGTAAAGTCGGAAAGGAGCAGGCACGCGGCGGGGGCGGAAAAGCACGGGTACGATGACGCAGTTTTTTACCGCGTTTACGGTGAGGGGCCTGCAGCGGTTAGTAAAACCGCACGCCATCAGTACGAACTGGTTGGCCGCCAATATCGGCGTGCCGCAGGTGACCCTCTCGCGAATGTCGGCGCCAGAAGGTGGCACCGCATCCGGACTCAGCGCGACCGGCCGCGACGATCATGTACATCATCGACCGACGTCGGTCAGCCAGATAGACGGTCGAATGACAACACCGTCAACTGCACCGTATCGAACTTGATGATCGTCTCAACTTCCGCAGCCCACCGTTCGGGGGTCCTGTATCAAACATTTGTCGTCGACACACAGGACGAGCGCGCAGACGCTATCGGCAATCGCGCCGCGACGTTGGCGTCGTCGCTGCATGACTGAGCTCAGCGAACGCAGTTTCCCTCGTCACAGCAGTCGACGCTGCCCACGAAATGACGCTGTCACTCGACGTGTGCATGATATCTGCGACATATGCAACTGCGGTTCGCACATTCACAACACGCGACCGACGTAACGCATGATCTGGAAACTCTCTGCAGCGCGCGACCGCAACCCGCAATACCAGTCCGAGCACGTCGACCGCATCACCAAACTGCTCTGCCCCGACATATGGCACGCTCGTCAGCGCAATGTCATGCTGAACCGCATCGACCACCCGCGTTCGAGCGTCGGCAATGCTTCGCGCGTCAAACAGAATGCGGCTCGAAATGCCATTCGAGCCGCCGAACTGCCGCGCCAAAGCCTCTTCCGCAACGTATGGCATCGCGTCATTTGCAAAGCGCGCCTGTCCTCGTGCTTTCGTGAGCATCAAATGCACAAGTTCGTGTGACGAAAGCGACTCATGACGCTGCGCCACGAATGAGACGCTTGGTAGGCCGCGAGCCATCACAGAATAATCACCGAAGCGCCCATCACTCCAGCGAATCGGAAACGTCTGCGCGAACGCCTCGGCAGAACTAAAGAGCAACAGAACGATCGGTCGCGGCGCCCGCGTCGACAGTGTCGTTTCAAGCACGAAAAGCGTATCAACAAGGCTTTTGCCTCGTCGTAAAACTACATCGGATTCCGCAATCGTTGTCACGGAATCACGTGTCTCACGTCGCCACTCGGACGCGAGCATCCGCAGCGCACGCGGTTCAATTGCCGCAGACGCATCTGGCGCGATGTCTAGATTGAACGCCTCAGGACGAGAAGCACCTTCTTCGACGCACGCGACGACACGGAGCTGTCGGCTTGACACCTTTTCGCCGAATGCACGCGTGTGCACCGTGACCGTGCCCCGCGCACGCTGCAACCAGTGCAGCCATAACATGTTGTCAACGACCACGAGCAAACTGTCAGGACGTGCTGCTACCTGCACTGCTTGCGATAACACGCGTTCACTTGCACGGACATCATCTGACGTCAGATCGCGGTACGTCTGCCGCGGCATTACAGCCGGGCATGACGTCAACACCTCGCTCGGCAGCAGCCCAGATGCTAGCGAGCGGTGGTTCAACGGCCGTCCACATGCCAGCAGCAACCAAGCTGCGGCGAGAACAATACCGACCTTCATTCGCGCGAGCGCTGGCACAATTGCGCGACGCTCCGCACAGATGCTGACGCGCTACGCACTGGGTGCGTCGTCTCGACGACAATATGGACAGGGCACGGCCCGCGACGCATAGCACACCCAGTCAACGAACCGGCGCGTTTACGCTCGAAAAATCGAACTTGCGGAATCACCGTCTCACCAACCGCGGGTCGCTGAAGAAGACCGATGGGACGACGACGTTGCCGAACAGCAGCGCGCATGCCGTGCCGGTGACCACGCCCCCCAACGTCATGTACCGGTAGTGGCGGATCACCGACAATGACCAGCGTCGCCAGCGCCACACTTCCGCACGCCAGCCCACTGATCGAGCGAATCGCCGCGTGGCTAATTTGCAAAGCTATCACACATCTGCAGAGCACAATCCCAATGAAGAAAGCCACGTTCGCTGGTTCCGAGAGCATCGTGAGCACACTCAACACAGTCGCACCAGATCGCTCGACGACGGCCCGCAACAATCCACCGATAAAGACCCGTTGCTGGCGACCGATCCTGACACTCCCGACGCGGCCAATCCCACACACTTGCCACACTCAGTTTTTATCGTCGAACGCTGAGCTTTACAAACACAGTCATAACAGCGCTTTTCAATGCCCCCGGGCGGACTCGAACCGCCGGCCAACAGTTTAGGAAACTGCTGCTCTATCCACCTGAGCTACGGAGGCCTTCCCTGCAAATTAACGAGCCCGACGCTCGCCGTCAGCCGAACGCAGCATCGTCACGTGCGTAATGCCGTCTTCATCGTACGGCGCCGATACGGTCTCGAACGCCAGGCCCGCATAGAACGCCTCGAGGTACTGCTGCGCCCCGATGCGGATGGCCGCTCCGGGATGCAGCTGCGCACACTCGTCGATCGCACGACGCATGAGCAGCCGCCCGATGCCCGTACCGCGGTGCGCAGGCGCAGTCACCACGCGACCGATGCTCGCCTCGTCGTAGACGGCGCCGGGAGGCAGGATGCGCACGCCGCCGACCAGCGTCGAGCGCGACGCGTCGAGATAGCCGAACAGGTGATGTGCATCGACATCCAGCCCGTCCGGATCGAGATAGACGCACTGCTGCTCCACCACGAACACCTGGCTGCGCAGCGCCAGCATTGCGTAGAGCGCACGCACCGGGAGTGCATCGAAATGGCGGCATTCGAAGACCATCGATGCGCTCACCTCAATACCGCAGCGTGGCCTCGATGCGCGCATCGCCAAAATGGCGGCGTGCGCCGAGGTCCATGAGTTCAATGAGAAACCCGTAGCCGGCGACGGCGGCGCCCGCACTTTGCACGAGTCGGGACACGGCGAGCGCCGTTCCACCGGTGGCGAGGACGTCGTCCACGATCAGAACGCGGGCATCCGGCGGGATCGCGTCCGCATGCATCTCCACGGCATCGGTGCCGTACTCCAGCGCATAGGCCTCGCGAAACACCGTGCGAGGCAGCTTGCCCGGCTTCCGCACCGGCACGAAGGACGCGCCGAGTCCCAGCGCGATCGGCGCACCGAAAATGAAGCCGCGGCTTTCGATGGCGATCACGTGCGTGATGCCGGCATCGCGCCATGGCGTGATCATGCCGACCACCGCCAGCGCGAACGCCGGTGCGCTGCCCAGCAGCGGCGTGATGTCCTTGAAGTCGATGCCCGGCTTCGGAAAATTCGGAACGATCGTGATGTGGCGGTCCAGCTGCTCCATGGCGTTAATCAGATGCGGCATCAGCGCTGGATGATGAAGGGGTACGGCGTATCGGCGCGCGAATCGGGCCCGAGTGACTCGACCTGCGAAATCTGCGTCACGGCAGCACCGTCAGGTCCGCGCTGGATTGCCTGCTCCAGTGCCGCGAGGAACTGCGCAATGCCGGATGCGCGCAATTCGACCGTGCCGTCCGGCAGGTTACGCACCCAGCCGGCGAGGCCAAGTCGGCGGGCTTCGGTGCGCACGAACCAGCGGAACCCCACGCCTTGCACCCGACCATGCACGACGACGTGCAGGATCGTCCCGGTCGGCGTGATGCGGCCGAAGGTCTCCGTCACGCGGTCGGCTCGTCGATCCAGCCATGCGTGCCCACGAGCGGCACGAAGCGCGCATCTGCGATGACCGTCGTCCTGATGCCGCCGATGTCACGCGTCACCAGCACGACGTCCTGCTTCGTGCGGTCACCCACGGGACACAGCAGGCGTCCGCCGATGGCCAGCTGGTCGACCAGCGGCTGCGGCACACCGGGCGAACCCGCGCCGACGAGTATCGCGTCGTACGGCGCATACTCACGCCATCCGATCGTGCCATCACCCACGAGATACGACACGTTGTTCACGTGCAGTGAGCGCAACACCTCCTTCGCGCGATCCATCAGCGCCGGCACGCGCTCGATGGTGAAGACCTGCGCGGCGAGACGTGCGAGCAACGCCGTCTGGAAGCCGGACCCGGTCCCGATCTCCAACACACGCTCCTTGCCCGTCAGCTGCAGCACATCCAGATACATCGCGTGGATGCTGGGCTGCGAGATCGTCTGGCCCGAACCGATGGGCTGCGCCGCATCCTCGTACGCGCGATGCCGCACACCGGTCGGCACGAACAGGTGACGCGGCACTTCGTCGAATGCACGAAGTACCGACAAGTCACGAATGCCGTTGGCCTGCAGCGTCTCGACGAGACGCCGACGCGGTCCGCGGAGTTCGTGCACCATGGTCAGGGCGCCTGCCACCAGGTGTGTGACGCGTCGAGCATGGCGTGATGGGTCAGGTCGAGGTGAAGCGGTGTCACGCTAATGTAACCGTCCTGAACGGCACGGAAGTCGGAATCCGCGTCACCTTCCCATGAAATCGATCCGCCGCCGATCCAGTAGATGGGCCGACCCCACGGGTCCTGCATCTTCGCGAGCGCATTGGAATATGCGCGCCGACCAAGACGCGTCAGCCTCACTCCAACGAGGTCATTCCCGCGACGCGGCGGCAGGTTGATGTTCAGCAGCGTGCCCTTCGGCATCTGCAGCGACATCAGGTGGCCCAGCAAATCCGTCAGCGGCTCGACGAGCTGGTCCAGCAACGTGATGTCGGCGCGGAGGTCGCCGCCGGCAAAGCTCAGCGCGATCGCCGGCACGCCAAGCGACAGCCCTTCCATCGCGGCCGCGACGGTCCCCGAGTACAACACGTCCTCGCCCATGTTGTGACCGTGGTTGATGCCGCTCAACACGAAGTCAGGGCGCTCCGGCATCAGCGCCTCGATCGCGAGCATTGCACAATCGGTCGGTGTGCCGTCGACCTGCCAGCGTCGCTCGGCAAGGCGCACGGGGCGCAGCGGATGGTGCAGCGTGAGCGAATGACTCGTTGCGCTCTGCTCACGGTCCGGTGCAACGACGGTCACCTCTCCGAGAGGCTCCGCGGCGCGAATCAGGCAGTCGAGCCCGTGGGCGAGGATACCGTCGTCGTTGGTGCAGAGAAGTCGCATGCGGGCAAGCGGGAGGGACGGTGAGACCAGATCGTGGCAACCACACGCACGGCATCGCGCAGCGGACGAAAATGGCTGGCTGGTCCATAACGCGTGGGAATTTCAGTCTCAGCGATGATAGCGCCTGCGCGCGCTGCGCGGATGACGAATCCGGTTTCCGCCTCATACCGCTCGCCGACGTGCGGCACTCGGTCAAGCAGCGAGCGGCGTATTCCACGCAATCCGCACTGCGCGTCGCGGATCGGTCGGCCGGCACACCAGGCAATGGCGCGCGTCGAGATGCCGTTGGCCAGGCGTCGGAGCAACGGCATGGACGTGCCGCGCCGGCGGCGAACGCCAAGTACCAGGTCGGCAGACATGAGCGCCTGCAGCACCGCCGGAAGGCTGGCCGGATCGTGCTGCCCGTCGGCGTCCATCGTGATGACCGCAACGATGGCGGGAATCAGCGTTGCGACATGCGCAAACCCGGTCAGCAACGCGCGACCCTTCCCGCGATTCGATGCGTGCCGCAGCACATGATCCGCGCCACTGGCAACGGCAGCATCGAACGTCGCATCGATCGAGCCGTCATCGATCACGATGATCACGAGTTCGGGCGCATGCAAGCGCACTCCCAGTACGACGGCGGCGATGGAATCCGCTGCCTGATAGGCCGGGATCACGCACGCCGCAGGCAGCATCAGTCGCTGCTGGCGACCGGCGTCGCCAGCACGCGCAGTATCTGTCGCAGCTCCGACTCGATACCCTGCCAGGTCGCGACTTCGAGCGCCTGCCGCGCCGCCGGCCGCAACTCCCCTTCCTTGCGCAGTTCATCGAGGCGACGCTTGGCGCCCTCGATGGTGTATTTCTCCGTGTACAGCAGCTGCTTCACGAGCTGGATCAGCTCCACTTCGCGCCGCTGGTACACGCGATTGCCGGACCGATTTTTCGCAGGACTCAAAAAGCGGAATTGTCCTTCCCAGTAGCGCAGGACATGCGGCTTCAGCTCGGTCAGGGCGCAGACCTCACCGATCGAGAAGAACTCCTGCACCGGTTCACGCGACGTCGCAGGCATCAGTCGCTCTCGGCGCGCAGGGCACGCGCCATCAGTTCGGCAATGGCATCCCGCGGCGGCATCGCCTCGAACAGGATGCGGTGCATCGCGCTCACGATCGGCATCTCGACGCCGCGCGACAGCGCCAGCGCGTGTGCGCTTTGCGTCGTGATCACGCCCTCGGCGACGGTTTCGCGTGCATGCAGCACGTCCTCGATTGGTCGTCCCTGCCCGATCTCGACGCCCACGGTGCGGTTTCGGCTCAGCGACCCGGTGCAGGTCAGCACCAGGTCACCCATGCCGGCGAGCCCCGCAAACGTACGCGCCTCGGCGCCAAGCGCGACGCCGAGGCGCGTCATCTCCGCGAGTCCACGCGTGATCAGCGCCGCGCGCGGATTGAACCCGAGCCCCAGTCCATCGAGGACACCTGTTGCAACGGCCATGACGTTCTTCAGCGCGCCACCGAGTTCCACGCCGGTCACGTCACGGTGGGTGTACACGCGAAACTCGCGTGACGAGAAGAGCTGCTGGGCACGCAGCGCCGCCTCGACATCGCGACTTGCAGCCACCACGGCCGTGGGCTGCCGCATGGCGACTTCCGCGGCGAAACTCGGACCACTCAACGCAACGACGGCACGTCCCGGTAATTCCTCGGCCACGATGTCCGTCATGAGCGCGAACGACTCACGCTCGATGCCCTTCGTGGCGACGATCAGCACCGCGTCGCGCCGCACGGCATGTGCAGCACTGCGCACCACCGCACGCAGCACGTGCGAGGGCGCCACGAACGTGATCGTCTCGGCCGCGGACACTGCATCGGCGAGATCGGTCGTCGCGGTCAGCGCGGGCGACAGCGTGACACCGTTCAGGAACCGCGTGTTCATGTGACGCGCATTGACGTCGATAACCACGTCTTCCTCGCGCGCCCACAGCACGGCCGGCTGTCCTCCGCGCGCGATGAGGTCGGCCAGCGCCGTGCCCCACGCGCCCGCCCCGACAACGACCGATGTCATGCCGCGGGCTCCGTGCCCGACACGTTCGATGCCTTCGTGCCGCGCTTACCGAAGCGGCTTTCCGTGCCGGCACGCAGCCGCGCGATGTTCGCACGGTGCGTCCAGAACACGAACGCGGCCACGAGTGTCACCGTGATCAGCAGCGGCAGGCCGCCCGTGCCGCGCACAGCAACCGCAATCACCAGCACGACGGCCGAAATCAGCGATCCGAGCGACACGTACCCGGATGCCGCGACGACCGCCGCGAACGCGAGCATCGCGACCAGCATCGGCAATGGTGCCAGCGCGAGGAACACGCCCGATGCCGTCGCGACACCCTTCCCGCCGCCCTTGCCGAGCAGGAAGATCGGCTTCACATGTCCGGCGATCGCGGCCACACCGTACGCGATGGCCCAGCCGATCTGCGTCGTGCCCAGTGCAGCGGGCAGCATCGCGACCGGCAGGAATCCTTTCAGCAGGTCGGCCACGTACACGGTCAGGCCAATCTTCCACCCCAGCGTGCGAAACACGTTGGTCGCACCGAGGTTGCCGCTGCCGACCGTGCGCAGGTCGACGCCCTTGGCCTTGCCGGCCAGGTACGCCGACGGAATGGAGCCGACCATGTAGGCCATGACCAGCCCGACCGCCGGATGCATCAGTCGCCCTTGCGCTTCATCACGATGCGCAGCGGATTTCCGGTGAAGCCGTAGGCAGCACGAAACCCGTTGTGCAGGTAGCGCACGTAATGCTCCTGCACGAGTTCCGGGTGGTTGCCCCAGACGCCGATGGCCGGCGGCGAGATCTCGATCTGCGTGGCGTACTTCAGCTTCACTTCGCGACCCGCTGCCTGCGGCGGCTGGCGACGTGCGAGCAGTTCCTCGAGCGTCTGGTTGATCTCGGACGTCGAGATGCGCTTCTGACGCTCTGCCTCCACCTGCAGGATCGTCTCGAGGATCTTCGTCACGCGCTGACCCGTGAGCGCCGACGTGAAGATGAACGGCACGAACTTCAGGTACGGCACCTTCTCGCCGGCATCGCGCTGGAAGTGTGCGGCAGACTTGTCGCCCTTCTCTTCCTTCGCGTCCCACTTGTTCACCACGACGATCAGTCCGCGGCCGCCCTCCTCGAATGCCAGCGACGCGATCTTCAAATCCTGGTTCTCGAGGCCCAGCGTCGCGTCGAGCACCAGCACGCAGATCTCGGCACGCTCGATCGCGCGACGTGTGCGCAGCGTGGAATAGAACTCCACGCCGTCATCCACACGGGTGGGTCGCCGAAGGCCGGCGGTGTCCACGAAGATCAGGCGACGACCGTGATACAGCATCGGGCTGTCGATGGCGTCGCGCGTGGTGCCCGCGACATCCGTCACCACCAGGCGTTCCTCGCCCAGCAGGCGGTTCACGATCGACGACTTGCCGACATTCGGGCGACCAATGACCGCCACGCGCAGCGCATCCGGCTCTTCCTCGAGGTGCGGCGGCATCTGCTCGACGATGGAGTCGAGCAGGTCACCGATGCCGTTGCTGTTCTGCGCCGAGACGGCGAACGGATCACCCGCACCCAGCGAGTAGAACTCGTAGTGGGCGATGGTGCCGAACTCGTCGCACTTGTTCGCGACGAGCAGCCACGGCTTGCCGCTTTCGCGCATCAGGTCCGCCACCTTCACGTCCGACGGCACGAGGCCCATCTTCGCGTCGACGACGAACAACAGCAGGTCGGCCTCGGCGATCGCTTCCTTTACCTGGCGCTTGATCTCGACATCCATCGGATCGAGCGTGTCTTCCGGCAGGCCACCGGTATCCACCAGCCAGAAATCGCGGCCGTTCCAGGCCGCGCGGCCGAAGTGGCGATCGCGCGTCGTGCCGGCGACCTCACTGACGATGGCGGCGTTCTTGTCGCCGATGATTCGATTGTACAACGCCGACTTGCCCACATTCGGACGACCGACGAGGGCAACGATTGGGATACTCACGCAGCACTCCGTAATGACGACCCGACGGCTGGTTCCGCCTCAAGCACGTCGATGAAATCGTATGAAGGAAATACCGGGAACGGAAACTCCTCGCGCAACGCGACGAAGGAGGTGTCGTCGAGGAAGACGCCATTCTCGTTGATGCTCTCGGCCGGGATCAGCGCGAGGTCGAAATCAGTCCGGCCCGCCAGCACGCGACGGAAATCGTCGCTCACCAGCAATCCGGCCGTGGTGGTGGTCGGTCCGAACAGTGAGTTCTCGGTGACGAGTAACTCGAAATACGCGCCGGTCGCCTCGGTCAGGCTCGCAAGCAGCGGTGGCATGAGCGGCGCCATGCTGGTACCCGTCACCACGGCGATGCGCTTGCCATCCAGGCGCGGCAGTCGCACGAGGCCGTCCGCGAGACGGCTTCGCAGCGACGTGACGGCACCCACACCATTCTCGATCTGCGGGAAGTCGCCATAGTGCTCGACATCCGGCAATTCCGCTTCCGACAGCAGGTACAACTCATCGGAGCCGTACACCCAGCGATCGCCCCGCTCGGCCAGTGCGCGCCGTTCCCAGCGACGCACGATCTCGAGCAGCGCGCGCGATGAATCACGACCCATGCTCTCGCCCGTATACAAGTGCGAGAACTGCGTGACGCCGACCGGGACCAGCGCGACGGAGATGACCGCGTCGCCAAGGTTCCAGAGATCGGTGAGCGACGCCTCGAGCACCGCACCATCGTTGACGCCAGGAACCACGACCATCTGTCCGTGAAACTGGATGCCGCCCGCCGCGAGCCGCGTCAGTTGCTCCACGATGTTCGGCACGCGCGGGTTGTTCAACAGCACCTTGCGTGCTTCCCACGGCGTGGCATGGACCGATACGTAGAGCGGCGACAACCGATATTCGATGATGCGCGCGATGTCGCGCTCCTTCACGTTCGAAAGCGTCGCGAAGTTGCCGTACGCGAACGAGAGCCGGTAATCGTCGTCGCGGATGTAGAGCTGCTTGCGGAGGCCCTTCGGCAGCCCTTCGATGAAGCAGAACTCGCACCGGTTCGCGCAGCGACGAATGGTGGGGGGCTCGAGCTCGATACCCATCATGGCACCTTCCGGACGCACCACATGCCACGTGAGTTCGGAGCCGTCCGGCTGCCGCACGTCCACGGAGAATTGCTCGTCGGCGGTCAGGAACTCCCAATCAAGAAAGTCGTCCAGCACGCGACCATTGACCGCGCGCAGCTCGGTGCCACGAACGATGCCCAACGACGCTCCGAACTGTCCGGCTTCAACGGCCGCAACACGAACCATCCCGATCCTCCCTCGAACTCGTCGAACCTTCGCCCTGCAATGCGAAACCGCGCCCGCGGAGGCCGGGGCGCGGCTCAACAAAAGTACGAAGTGAAAGGACGGAAATCAAGCAGTGCCAGTGACTTCCGTCATTCAATGCATCCCGCTTCGCTTACTTCGCGACCTTGTAGCGGAAAGCCACGATCCCCTCGCCCTTGCCGGTGACCGTCACCTGATCGAAGCCGCCGGCTGCGATCTGCTTGGTCCGCACGGTTTCCGTCGCGATCGGCGTGCCCGCGGCGTTCAGGAAATCCACCACCATCGAGTACGCCGCGGCCGGCTTGTCCGGCGGCACCTGCACGACGGCGCTGAACTGCATGCCGCCCGGCATGGGCGAGAAGCTGCGCACTTCCACCGTCGGCGCCATGTTCTGCATCAGCGTCGTGTAGTAGACGAGTGAGTCGTTGAAGATCTTGATCTGCGCCTGCTGTGTCGGCGACAGCATGATCGTCTGGCCCGCACGCGGCTTCACGCCCTTGTTCGCGCGTGTCTGCACGGCAAGCTTGCGCGACGCCTGGATGTTCCGAGCCAGCGCGTAGATGCCCGTGTTGTTCGGGTCCAGGTCCCGCAGCTTCGTGAAGTAGGGCCGGATCTCGTCGAAGCGCTCGAGGTTGTTCAGCGCGACGGCCGAGTTGTACAGCGCATCGCGGCTGTACGGATTCTTCTTCAGTGCGGCCTCGAACAGGCGCAGGCCCGGGCCATACAGCTTGTTCTTCGTGACCTCGTTGCCGGCTTCAGCCAGCTGCGCGTCCGAGTACACCTCGCTTCTGGCCAGCACCTCGTCCGCGAACTTGACGGCGGCCGCGCTGTCCAGCGCCACGCCAGACATGCGCATGATGCGCAGCTTCGTCGCCAGATCGTTCGGGTACAGCGCGAGGTAGCGCTCGTACGTGGCGAGCGCACCCTTGGTCAGTGAATCTTTTTTCGCGCCCGTGGCCGTGCCGGCTGCATTCGAGTAGACCGCGCCAAGGTTGTTCAACATGTTGTCGCGGACCTTGATCGCGCTCGTGTCCGTGAGCGCCGACGTCACGGTGATCGTCTTGTTGAACCACTCGATCATCATGCTGGTGTCTTCCTTCACCAGTGCAACGTTCGACATGATGTTGTAGGCGTAGTACTGCGCGCTGTCGAAGCGGAGCGAAGCGCGGGCGTAGACTTCCGCCGAGTCGAGCTGCTGCGAGTTCGTGAACGAGACAGCCTTATTGATCAACTGCCCCCACAGCCCGTTCGTGTACAGCTTGAGAGAGTCTGAGCACTCGGGCTTCATGGCGCGGATGGCTGCGAACGACGAGTCGAGCGCGGCCGGGATGTTCACCGTACCAGTCGGATTGGCGGTGTAGCCAAGCTTGCCGCGCGGCTCCACCATGCCCGTGCCCGGCTGCTCCAGCCAGACCAGCAGTGCCTGTGCGAGCATGAAGTGGCGGCCCGGCTGTGCCACGGCTGGGAAGCCCGTGACGTCATCGGTCAGTGCCTTTACCGTGCCGGCGAGTGCCTTGACCTTTTCATCGGGCTTCACGTTCGCCTTGAACGCCGAATTGAAGATCAGGCTGGCGGGCAACAGCTTGGCCTGATTTTGGATCGGGATGTCGCACTTCGGCGCCTGTGCGCCCAGCGAGCCCGCCGCGACGGTCAGCGCCGCAAACGATCGACGCAGCCCGCTGCGTGTGGTCCAGAAAGCCATTCGTCAAATCTCCGGAGTTCGTATGATCGGATTCGTCATCACGAACCCGCTCGAGTCATGCACCACTAGAAAGCTCAAATGTCGAGCAACGTAAAATGTATCTCGCAGCCTCGTGATTGCGGCGGCTAATCCCGCCAGCGGTAACTGGCACCACTCCCGGTGTTGAACAGCACGACCTCACTGGTCGAGCCAAGGGTACGACTCGCGACCAGCACCTCCAGTGCCGCGAGCGCGCAGCCGCCTTCGGGAGCCGCATCCACGCCCGTCGCCGCCGACAGCCGCTCCGTCTGGACACGCATCACCGCATCATCGATTGCAACCGCCGCGCCATCGCTTTCGCGCAGTGCGCGAAGCAGCAGCCGGTCGCCCAGTGGAGTTGGTACACGCAGACCGCTGGCATAGGTCACCGGGTCCACCCACGGTTCCGCCCGGTCTGCGTTCGCCGCGAAGGCGCGCACGATGGGCGCGCACCCCGCGGCCTGCGCCACGATGACCTTCGGCCGGCGCGCGTCGGGATCCAGCCAGCCTGCGCCCTGCATCTCGGCGATTGCCTTCCAGATACCGATGGTTCCTTCGCCGCCGCCGGTCGGATACACGAACGCGTCCGGCAGCCGCCAGCCCAGCTGCTCGGCCATCTCGTATCCCATGGTCTTCATGCCCTCCACGCGATACGGCTCGCGCAGCGTCGCCACATTGAACCAGCCATTGTCGTCGGCGTAGGCACGAGCCTCGCGGCCCGCGTCGCCGATATGCCCATCGACCAGGATGAGCGTGGCACCGAACGCCAGTACGGTGTCAAGGATGGGTGGAGGCGTGGTCCGCGGCGCGTACACCCGCACCGGCATGCCTGCCGCCGCCGCGTAGGCGGCCAGCGCAGCGCCTGCATTTCCAGCGGTCGGCACGGTCACTCCCGGCACACCGAAGGCGCGGGCCCGCGTGATCGCCAGCGCCATGCCGCGCGCCTTGAACGACGCCGTGGGGTTCTGGCCCTCATCCTTGATCCAGAGCCGCGCAATGCCCAGTGCACGGGCGAGCGCCGGTGACTCGAACATCGGAGTCCAACCCTCGCCGATTGCCACGACCGGCTCACCGGCGGTGACTGGCAGCACGCTGCGATACCGCCACAAGCCGCGCGCGGCCGGATCGATGCCCACCGAGCGATCCGGCAGGGTGACGGAGGTCAGCCATGGTTGCCCGCAGACAGGGCAGAGCGACGCAAGCACATCACCCGGCGCGATCGCGTCACACGCACTGCAGTACAGGCTCCAATTTGTGCCGTTCGTGCTCATGCTCATTCCGTGAATGTCTGAAGGGGAAACTGCACATCAGCCGGATCGTGGACCTGCCAGTCCACATGCGCCGCCTCCGTCATGTCGAGCATCTCGTCGCGCCTGACCTGTGCGTCGGATGCAACGTCGAACACGACGTCCGCTGCGACATCAACTCAAACATCAACGGCGTCATTAACTGTGACATCAGTCGCGACATCAGCGGCAACATTCGCTGCGACATCGACTGCGACATCAGTCGCGTCATCAACTGCGACATCAGTCGCGACGTCAGTTGCGACGTCTGCTGCCGTCACCAGAGGCGTCTCGGTCGTCGCACCGGTCATCGCGACCGGCGCCTCGATGCCGAGCCCCGCCAGCACCTTCACCGCAAGCAGCGTCGAGAACCCGGGCACGGCGGCGATCGCCTCCAGTCCGGCGTCCTTCACCCCCTGCACGCTGCCGAACTCCTTCAACAGTGCGCGGCGACGATTGGGGCCGACACCCGGAATCTCCAGCAGCTGCGACGTGATTGTACGCTTGGCGCGCCGCGCTCGCTGAAAAGTCACGGCAAACCGATGTGCCTCGTCGCGCGCCATCTGCAGCAGCCGCAATCCCGGTGAGCGGCGCGACAGGCGCAGTGACTCGCTCCGCCCCGGCAGGAAGACTTCCTCCTCCTTCTTCGCCAGACTGGCCAGTGCCAGCGAACCAAGTCCGATCGCGGCCAGGGCATCCTGCGCGGCATGCAGCTGGCCCTTGCCACCATCGATCACGCACAGGTCGGGCAGCGGCTGCTCTTCGGCAACGCGACGCGAAAAGTACCGCGTGACGACCTCGTTCATCGATGCGAAGTCATCGTTGCCCCATTCTCCGACGATCTTGAACTTCCGGTATTCCGAGCGCTTCGGCCGGCCGTTCTCGAACCAGACCATGCTGGCCACGACGTCGCGCCCTTGCGCATGCGAGATGTCGAAGCAGACGAAGCTGCGCGGCACGATCGCCAGGCCCAGTTCCCGCTGCAGGTCGTAGACCGGGTCGATGGCGCGTTCCTCGCTCTCGTCGGTCGTGAGCTTCATCTCCTCCAGCAGGTGCCGCGCGTTCTGCATGGCGAGATCCATCAGCTCGCGCTTCGCACCCCGCTGCGGAACGAGCAGGCGCGATGAGCCCATGGTGGTCTCGACCAGCGCCAGCTCCGCCATCTCGAAAGGCAGCAGCACCTCGCGCGCACGCTCGGGCTGCTGCTGATAGTGCTGCAACAGGTACGCCACGAGGATCTCGTCATCCGGCTCGCCTTCGGCGTTGCTCAGGTATCGATGATCGCGTGCGAGCAGCTTGCCGTTGCGGATGCGCAGAATGGAGACGCAGGCATCGTCGCCGTCGCGGGCAAAGCCCACCACGTCGCGATCACCGCCCTCGACCTGCATCACGGCCGTCGGTTCCTCGATCGTCTCCAGCTTCAGCAGCGCGTCGCGCAACTCGGCCGCACGCTCGAACTCCAGGCTGGCCGATGCAGCCTCCATCATCGCACGCACCCGACGCGTGACTTCCTCGGGCCGCCCATCCAGGAACTGCACGACGTCCGCGATCATGGCGCGGTAATCGTGCAACGTCTGCAGCCCGACACATGGCGCCTTGCAGCGCCCGATGTGCCAGTCCAGGCAGGCGCGCTCGGGCATTTCGGCGGGCATGTCGTACCGGCACGAGCGTACGGTGAAGATCCGCTTCACCACGTTCAGCGCGCGGCGCATGGCACCGACATCGGTGTACGGGCCAAAGTACCGCGCACCATCCGACTGGAACCGGCGCGTGACGAACACGCGCGGATACGGCTCGTGCAGCGTGACCTTGATGTACGGATACGACTTGTCATCGCGCAGCGCGATGTTGAATCGCGACTTGTACTCCTTGATCAGGTTGTTCTCGAGAATCAGCGCATGAGCCTCCGACGGCACCACGATGGTCTCGATGTCGCGAATCAGCCGCACCATGTGTCGCGTCTTGACGCTCGTCTCGTGATCGCTGGCGAAGTAGCTGCGCACACGCGAGCGCAGGCTCTTCGCCTTGCCCACATACAGCACCAGACCGTCCGCGTCCTTCCAGAGATAGACACCGGGCGAATCGGGGAGCGCGGCAAGCTTGCCGGCAACGACATCAGGAATCGCGTACATCCTGAAACCTACGGCCGGCGGCCGCGCACGACCGCACCACGACCGCGCCTGGCGTGGCCGACCAGCGCGACGGCGTCCGGGACACGCAGTGCAAGCGTGACGAGGCCGTATGTCGCAGCGAAGACAATCAGCAGCACCACCGCCTCCATGCGCACCGGAACGCCTCGAGCGCCGAGCCACGGCAGCCGAACGGCCCACGTGACCGCAGCGGCAACGAGTGCACTGCCCCAGAGTCGCATCAGGTGAGGCAGCATGGGCGGCAGCGCGCCGATCCGTCGCCGCAGCCCACCACGAAGCAGCGCGAATTCCGTCCAGCCTGCCACGCCAGCGGCCAGCGTCAGGCCGGCCGCGCCCCAGCGCGACTCGATGCCCAGCCAGCCCGGTGCGCGCACGCCCAGCAGGTAGGCCAGTGCCATGCCGACGGTGACGCGCACAAGTGCGAAACGCAGCGGTGTCGCGGTGTCCTGCAACGCGAAGAAGGCCGAGCTGTAGAGCCGCGCGAGCGCAGACGCGAGCAGGCCGAGTGATCCACCGGCGAGGATTGCCCAGAGCCAGGTCGCATCGGCGGCACCGAAGCGTCCGGAGCGGAACAACGCTGCGGCCAGTGCATCACCGACCGCAAGGAATGCCGCTGATGAGGGCACGATGAAGAACGCAATCCGATGCTGGTTCATCGCGAGGCGCGTGCGCAGCGCAGCGCTGCGTGCATCGCCATCGCCGCCCTCTGACGACATGGCCGGCAGCGCAGCGGCGGTGATCGCGCTGCCGAAGAGCGTCACCGGCAGCAACGTGATGGACTGTGCCAGTCCGAGCGCGGCGACCGCACTCGCGGAGATCATCGTGGCGAACTGCAGGTCCACGAAGCTGCTCACCTGCAGGACACCGCGGCTCATGAACGCCGGGGCGAAGTTGCGCGCCACCGTGCGTACCGCCGGATCCTCGATTGCCGGAGACAGCGACAGCCCGCGCAGCAGCGAGAGCACGGCCGGCAGCTGCACCAGGAACTGCAGCGCACTGCCGATCATCGCGCCCCACGCCACCAGTCGTGCCGCATCCTCCAGACTCGTACGACGGCCGAACAACACTGCCGCGATGATCGCCAGGTTCCACATCACGGGCGACACGTACGACAGGAAGAATCGTCGGTGACTGTTCAATACGCCCAGGCACCACGCCGAGAGCACCAGCAGCCCCACACCCGGAAACATGATGCGCACGAGCGTGGTGGTGAGCGCGCGAGTCGCCGGCGCGAAGCCCGGCGTCAGCAGTGTCACCAGCTCCGCGGACCAGATGACGCCGACGAGCACCAGCGCCGACGACAGCAGCGCCAGCAACGTGAACACCGCGCCGGCAACGCGCACCGCTTCCGCGTCGCGTCCTTCCATGCGCAGGCGCGCGTACACCGGGATGAACGACGCGGACAGCGCGCCTTCACCGAAGAGGTTCTGCAGCAGGTTCGGGATGCGCAACGCGGCACGCAGTGCGCCACCGGCCACCGAAGTCCCGAGCACATGCGCAATCACGGCGTCGCGCGCGAAACCGAGCACGCGACTGATGAGGATCCCTGCCGCGACCAGCGAGGCACCCGATCCGCCCGAAAATTGGCGGACGGGTGCCGGGTCGTCAGTCGTCGCCATGCACCAGCACGGCCGCGTCCCTGTCACACGCCTGCTGCAATTGCGTGAGCAGTGGCGTTCCGAAGCGTGCCAGCCACGGCAACGGGTTCACCACGCGCTCCTGCGGCGCACCGTGTGGCCACAGCATGGATTGCGCCTGCTCCACGCGACGCAGCTGGTTCTCGATCGTGTGCTTCGACGCGGCGAGCAGGCGACGCTCCAGGCGGTCGGCGCGGTGCGTGAACTGCGCCACCGCGCCGTCCAGCGCGGCTGGCGTGATGACGGCGTCGGAGGCGCGGATCGCGTCTGAGCTCCGGCGGATCTGCGCGCGCAGCGCAGCCATGGCGTTCATCGCGACATCCGGCGTGGCGTTGGCAGAGAGCGCGCGCACGATGCCGGTCGTATCACGCATCGCATCGGGCGTCGCAGCAAGCCGCGACAGCGTCTCCTGCACATCGGGCGGCGTGATGCGCACGCTCGTGCGCGGCAGCGGCAGCGGTACCGCGACGCTCAGCGCCTCCGCCACGGCACTGACCTGCGCGAAATACGCCAGCTCGCCCGGACCAGCCATGTACGCCACGGTCGGCAGCAGGGCGCGCTCGACGACGGGACGCAGCAGGACGTTCGGCGACAACAGGTCGTCGGACAGGCGTGGCAGCAGGGCGGCGGCGCCGGAGACCGACGCGCGCTCCTTCACGCCATTGCGCACGACGAACACCAGCGAGCGATCGTCGATCAGCTCCACCTGCGGCACATGTCCCGATGCCTGCAGCTCGGTCGTGCGCTGCCGCAGCGCGTGATCCACCGACGCCGCCTCGGCCAGCGCGCGACGCAGCAGCGGCGCCGACTGGTGACGCACGCTGGGATGCGCGGCGTTCAGCACCGTGATCCCGAGCGGCATCAACATCTCGCGCATCAGTTCCACGTAGGCGTTGCCCACCGTCGTGCCGTCATGGTACGCCGCCAGTGCCGCGCGGATGAATTCAGGCCAGGCCGCGCCGGCCGATGCGCGCAGCAGCGCGGCCTTCGCCGGTCCGAGCGCCGCGAGGAATGCGTGCGACATCATCGTGCCGTCGGGCGGCGCCGCGGTGAGACGCGCCGCGACCAGTGCACCCGATGACGGAAGCCACGTGACGGCGCCCTCCGCAAAATCGGCATCATCCGTCGCCGCCCAGAAGATCGGCGCGGCCGGTACACCCGTCACCGCCTCGATGCGGTCGGCTAGTGCCAGCGCACTGAGCGCCTTGAGGATGGTGTACATCGGACCGCCGAAAAGTCCCGGCTGCTGGCCGGTGGTCACCACGACGCCCTGCCCTCCGGCGACACGTGCGATCCGGGCGGCCGCAGCCCCGGAGGGACGCATCGCGTCGCGGAGCGACACCGCCCATCCCGTGCCCATCATCGGTTCGCGGCAGCTCTCGATCCATGCGCGCCACTCGGCCACGGACCGCGGCGACGGAACCGTCATGTGCGGCGGCAGCGATCCGTCAAGCACGGCGCTGGCCAGTGCGCCCATGCGCAACGGCAGGCGTTCAACGACGGGCATCACCGACATCGCGTCGGCTCCGGACACTGCGCAGACTGCGCGAGCACCTGAGGATCCATGCGCACCCCGTCGTCGTGCACGACCACGCCACACCTCCAGATGTCACCCATTGTTGGACAGCGCGAGGATGCCGCGCCAGTCATCGCCCTGCGAAGATAGTGCGCGCCGGGACGGTCGTCTCGGCAGGTCGCGCGTTCACTTGTGATACGGCTCGTTGCGCAAGAGCGTCCCGGCTCGATAGAGCTGCTCCGTAAGGACCAGCCGCGCCATCTCGTGCGGCAGTGTCCACGGGGCGACGGCAAGCAATCGCGTGGCGCGGCCGCGCACCGCCTCGTCCAGCCCGAACGCGCCGCCGACCA
>ENA-OFCX01000123-OFCX01000123.1-metagenomes-genome-assembly--contig:-NODE-123-length-41867-cov-4.548383_pt1 | contig 41867 bp, 31 predicted proteins | sample MGYA00153384_OFCX01 | MGnify analysis MGYA00153384
TATATGCCTGCGGCAGCTGTATGCGTCGTCAGGCCTGCTGCTTCGCCCCGAACCCCAGTCCGGTAAGTTGCCGTGATGAAAATCGGCTTCATCACGCTGGGCTGCGACAAGAACACCGTGGACACAGAACGCTATCTCGCACAGCTCGCGGCCTACGGCGGCGAGCACACTGACGATCTCGCGCTGGCGGAGGTGATCATCGTGAACACCTGCGGCTTCATCGATGCGGCGAAACGGGAGTCCATCGACGCCATCCTCGAGGCGTCGCGTCACAAGGTCGATGGCGTATGCCAGGCCGTCGTGGCGCTCGGGTGCATGGTGCAGCGCCACAAGGACGAGCTGGCCGAGTCGATTCCGGAGGTGGACCTCTTCCTCGGCACCACGGACGTCGATCAGCTCATTCCGCAGCTGCAGCAGCGCGGATTGGTCGATGCGGCGCCGATGATGCACCCTGGCGAGCGGATCTTCAGCGGCGACACACCGCATGTGCGCTACCTGAAGGTGAGCGAAGGCTGCGATCACGGCTGCGCGTTCTGTGCCATTCCGCTGATGCGCGGCAAGCATCGCAGCTTCGCGCTGGCCGACGTCATCCGCGAGGCGCAGCTGCTGGAGCTGCAAGGCGCGCGCGAAGTGAACCTGGTGGCGCAGGATTTGGCGCATTATGGGCGTGATCGTCGTGATGGAACGGCGTTGCCTGAGCTGCTGGAATCGCTGCTGCGCGAAACCGACATTCCCTGGTTCCGGAATCTGTATCTGTACAACGCGGGCATCACGCCGCGCTTCCTGGACGTCGTCGCGAACAACCCGCGCATCCTGCCGTATCTGGACATGCCGGTGCAGCATGGCAGCGACGCGGTGCTGACCCGCATGCGCCGACCGGAGCGCCGCAAGACGATCGTCGAGAAGGTCGCGCGATTCCGTTCAGTGGTGCCCGATCTGACGATCCGCACCACCTGCATCGTCGGCTTTCCCGGCGAGACGGACGACGACTTCGAGATTTTGCTCGATTTTCTGCAGGAGCTGCAGTTCGATCGCGTCGGCGCGTTCACGTACAGCGCGCAGGAAGGCACGGTGGCCGCGGAAATGATTGACGACGTGCCTGATGAAGTGAAGCACGAGCGCCTCGACCGGCTGTTGCAGCTGCAGGCATCCATCACGGCCGAGCGATACGAGCGGCACATCGGCCGGACCGTGTCGCTGCTGGTCGATCGGGCGGGCGACGAGGACGAACTGGCCGTGGCGCGTGCACCGTGGCAGGCTGACGACATCGATGGCGTGACGTACCTCGACACCGAGGCACCGGTCGGTGCGCTGGTGCAGGCGACGATCACGGATGTGATTGATGATTACGACTTCGAGGCCACGCCGACCGGCATCGTGCTGTTGCCGCCTGCGTTGGTGCAGCGTGAGCGCGCATCACGCAGCCTGCCGCTGATGGCTTCTTCCTCGATCGGGAGTTTTGGACGATGACGGGTGTGATGACGACGGAATCGCAGGCGATCATGGCACGTGCACGCCAGCTCTTTCCGGGCGGCGTGAATTCGCCGGTGCGCGCGTTCGGCGGCGTGGGTGGCGAGCCGTTCGTGGTGCAGCGTGGCGAAGGCCCGTACATCTGGGATGCCGACGGCAATCGCTACATCGATTACGTGCTGAGCTGGGGACCGCTGGTGCTGGGACACGCTGCGCCCGTGGTACTCGACGCGTTGCATGACGTCATGCAGCGCGGCACCAGTTTCGGCATCCCGACCGGGCTCGAGGTGCAGCTGGCGGAACTGATCGTGCAGCGCATGCCGCACATAGAGATGCTGCGTTTCACCAGCAGTGGCACCGAGGCGGCGATGAGCATCGCTCGCGTGGCGCGTGCGGCGACGGGTCGTGATGCGATCCTCAAGTTCGATGGCTGCTATCATGGCCACGCCGACAGCTTCCTGGTGAAGGCGGGATCAGGCGTCGCGACGCTCAACCTGCCCAACTCGCCGGGCGTGCCGGCCGTACTCGCGGCACTCACGTACACGGCGCCATTCAACGATCTCGAGGCCGTGCGCGCGGTGGCGATGCAGGTGCCGCTGGCGGCGATCCTGATCGAGCCGATCATCGGCAACGCGGGGTTCATCGAGCCGCTGCCGGGCTTCCTGGCCGGCCTGCGACAGATCGCCGACGAGACGGGTGCCCTGCTGGTCTTTGACGAGGTGATGACGGGCTTCCGCATCGCCTACGGCGGCGCAGTGGAGCGCTTCGGTGTCACGCCCGATCTCACGGCATTCGGCAAGGTGATCGGCGGTGGATTGCCCGTGGCCGCGTATGGCGGACGTCGCGACCTGATGCAGCAGGTCGCGCCCAGCGGGTCCGTGTATCAGGCGGGCACACTGAGCGGCAACCCGCTCGCGATGGCGGGTGGGCTGGCAACGCTGACGTCGCTCACACCGGAACTGCACGCGATCATCTCGCGTCGCACGAGCACGTTGGTGCAGGGGTTGCGCGACGTGATGCAGAAGGCCGACGTGCCGTTCTCGGCATCATCCGCCGGCTCGATGTGGGGTTTCTTCTTTCATTCCGGCCCCGTCACCAATTTCGCCGAGGCCCGCCAGAGCGACGTGCCGCTGTTCAACCGCTTCTTCCATGCGGCGCGTGAACGGGGTGTCTATCTCGCCCCATCCGCGTTCGAGGCGGCGTTCATGAGTGCGGCGCACGGTGACGATGTCATTACCGACACGCTCGAGCGACTGTCCGATGCCATTCGCGTCGCGAAGTCGTAGGCTGGCGTCGTTGGGCATGGTGCTGGCGCTGCATGCCTGTGCCGCACCGCTGCGCGTACCCGAGCGTGACGGGCGCCTGGTGCAGGACAGCGTGACCGAGGCGTCGCGCAGCGGCCTGCGGTTGGACGACAAGACGATCCGCGTGTTCCTGGGCCGTGCTGCTGTAAATGATGTGATGGTGCGCAACGCCCCTGGCATCACGACGTGGAATGGACGACGGTATCGCGGGACGGTCGACGTGCTGCGCGATGCGTCCGGCGATGCCGTGGTCAACGCCCTCGACCTGGAGGACTACCTGCGCGGCGTGCTTCCGGGCGAGATCGGTTCGCGTGACCCGCGCGACCGTGCGGCGCTGCAGGCGCAGGCCGTGGCGGCGCGCTCGTACGCCGCGGCACGCATGGGTGAGCGTCGCGCCCTCTTCGATGTCACCGCCACCGTGAGCGACCAGGTGTACGGCGGCATGTCCGACGAGCGTGTCGAGACTGACGACGCGGTGCGCGCCACGCGCGGCCTGGTGCTGACCTGGGCGGATCGCATCGTCACGGCGCCATACCACGCACATGGTGGACTGATGACCGCGTCGCCCGACGAGGTGTTCTGGCGTTCGGCACCGCAGCCGTTCCTGCGCCCCGTGGATGACCATGCGCCGGATGGTGGCTGCTACTGCGACGCGAGTGGAAGCCGCGGCTGGGAGCGACGCTTCACGACCGCGGAGTTGCGACGGCTGCTGGAGCAGTATGGCACTGCCGCCGGCGTCGCCAGCGTGAGCGACGTGCGCATGCTGCGCATCGCCACGCGGGGGCCCTCCGGGCGCGTGACCGCGCTGGAGTTCGAGATGGCCGGTGGTCGCGCTGTCGTGCGCGGGAACGATATTCGATCGGTGTTGCGCACGGGTGGCGCCATTCTGCCCAGCACGAACTTTTCGGTTGAAGTCTCCGGCGGGGTCGTGCTGCTGCGCGGTGTTGGCAACGGGCATGGCGTCGGGATGTCACAATGGGGTGCCATCGGACGCGCTCGGGCAGGGCAGGATGCCCGGTCGATCCTCGCGGCGTATTATCCCGGAACCCGGTTGGCGCCTCTGCGGTGAGGCCCATGGTGCTGCCGCAGTCGTGTCGTCGTCATTGCTGGTGTGGTCGCCGTCGCCCGTGTCGTTGCACCTGCTGTGCCCTGCCGCTGCCACGCGCACCGAGACTGGTGCGCCCGCATCTTCCGCCCTGCCGTCCACGCATGTCCAAGCCAGCTCTCCGCATCGGTCTCATTGGCGCAGGCGCCATTGCACAACTCGCCCACCTGCCGCTGCTCTCGAAGATGCGCGGCATGCAGCTGGTCGCACTCTGCGACAATGACGGTGCCAAGGTGCGGGCACTCGCCGACCGGTTCAGCGTGCCCGACACGTTCACCGACATCGAGGAGCTGCTGGAGTTCGAGGAGCTCGATGCGGTCCTGATCTCGACGCCGAACCACCTGCACGAGCCGCATGTGCTGAGCGCATTGAAGGCGAAGCGGCACGTGCTCTGCGAGCGGCCGCTGGCGCTCACGACCAAGGGCGTGGAGCGGATTCTGGCCGCCTCCGAGAAGTACGGCATGAAGGTCGTGGTCGGCCACAACCACCGGTTCCGCACCGAGGTCCAGAATCTCGAAAGCTTCATTCATGGCGGCGAACTTGGCCGGCTGATCGGCATCCGCGCGGGCGCCTACAAGACGCGACGCGGCGATGCCGGCTGGCGTTCGCATCGCGCCGAGGCGGGCGGCGGCATCTTCCTTGATCAGGGTGTGCCGCTGCTGGACCTGGCCTGCTGGCTGGCCGACTTCCCGGATCCGGTGCGCGTCACAGCGAGCATGGAGCGGGGCAGCGGTGTGCGCGCGGTCGAGGACGCGATGTACGTCCATGTGCAGTACGCATCAGGGCTCAGCGTGGCCATCGACACGGCGTGGGGCTACGTGGGTGAGGAAGACCGGTGGTGGTTCGAGGTGCTGGCCACGAAAGGCACGGCACGCCTGGCCCCGCTTCGTGTGGTGAAGGAGCTCAACGGCCGCGCCGTGGATGTGTCGCCCACCGGCGCCGCGCAGCGCGACAGCGCCTTCATTCAAAGCTACCGTGCCGAGCTGGCGCATTTTGCTGCGGTGCTGCACGGCGATGTGGCGTACGAGCCGCCCGCAGACCAGATCATCGTGCAGCGACTGGTCGAGGCCATCTACCGCAGCGCCGAGGAAGGAAAGGAAATCCGGCTGTGAGCCTGCGGCGGCCGCGACTCATGCGAGGGTGGCGTCCGCTGCTCGTGCTGCTGATCGCACTGGTGTCGGTTGTGTCGGCAGTGCCGACGCGCGCGTCGGCGCAGCGCGCCATCGACTGGTCCACGAAGCCGGTGCTGCTGCTCACCATGGGGCAGGGCGACGAGGTGTTCGAGAAGTTCGGACACAATGCGCTGATCGTCTGGGACGACGCGGCCGGACGGCCGCTGGTCTACAACTGGGGCATGTTCGACTTCGCGCAGCCGAACTTCCTGGGCCGGTTCCTCACCGGCGACACGCGTTACTGGATGCAACCGTTCACCATCGAGCAGACGCTCGACGCATACCAGCGGCTCAATCGCACGATGACGGTGCAGGAGTTGAACCTCACGCCAGCGCAGAGGACGCGGCTGGTGCAGATGCTCGCCACCAACGCACTCGAGGCGAACAAGTTCTACCGGTACGATTACTATCGCGACAACTGCAGCACGCGTGTGCGCGATGCGATCGATGCCGTCACCGGCGGTGTCCTCGCTGCCGCGATGAAGGCGATGCCCGGCGACGGCAGTTATCGCTGGCACACCCGCCGCCTGCTGGCCTACAGCACACCACTTTACCTTGGTAGTCAGCTCGTACTTGGCGTGGATGCCGACTTGCCGCTGACGGCGTGGCAGGAGGCTTTTCTGCCGCAGTCGCTGACGAAGGCCGTGATGCGGATCGAGCTTCCCGCCGCAGATGGGCTGCCGCAGCGGCCGCTCGCGGCACCGATCGACACGATTTTCCGTGCTTCGCGAGCGCCGGAACCACGCGTGGTCCAGCCGCAACTCGTGCAGGCTGCGGTGATCGGAATGGTGATTGCTGCCGTGATCTTCGGGCTCGCACTGCTCGGTCGGATCGGCGCAGCCGTCGCAGTCGGAATCTGGAGTCTGCTCTGCGCGTGCGTCGGCACGGTGCTGCTGCTGGCCTGGTTCGCCACGCAGCATGTCTTCATGGCAAATAATCCGAGTGTGGCGATCGTCAGCCCGCTCTGGCTCACTGGCATCACGGTCGCCGTCATGATGACCCGTGCCGGTGCGTCGACACTCGAGCATCGCACACTGCAGTCACTGCTTCTGATCGCCGTCCTCGGCACCGCCGGCGCCGTGCTCTCGGGCCATGCCATCAGTGCACTCGAAATGGCCGCCCTGTTTGTGCCGGGACATGCGGCCGCCGTCGCCGCCGCGGGACGGTTCCGTCGGCGGTAACAGCGTGGACGTCACATGCGTATCATCGACAGATCCACGGCGTCGCGTTCTCACGCGCGGTGCTGCGACGCGTACTGGTCTCGTCAGTTGCCGTGAACGTGACTTCCAGAAAGCCGTCGTCCTGACTCTGCGACGTGCACTGCATCTCCTTGCGCACGCTGAACGCACCGTTCGCATCGGCCTTGATCGGTCCGAATGCGATGGCCTGACTGGTATTCGGCGGCGGCGAGCCCGTCAGACGCACCGGCCCGTTCGGCGTGAAGTTCGAGCCCGTGATGGTGATCACCGGACCTGTGGGTTGACGCTGAATGCTGACGCTGAGCTTCAGCGGCGTCGCGGCCTGCGCGTGCACGGCCATCGGCAGCGCAGCGACGCTCACTCCGATCAGGACAGCCGCCCCGAGAAATGACCATGTGCGACGAGCCATCTGGACACGCATTGCACTGCTCCTTGATGATTGTTGCGCGAACAGGCTCACGCCTGCTGGCGATTGATCGATGAGACGTTCTCGCATGCGGAACTCGCATGCCGACCCGCCTCGATCGACGACGGAAGATACACTGCAGTCACGCGTGAGTTCATTTGCTCAAGTGGCTTGTTACCTTGCACTTATGCAATTCTCAGCATTGCCGGACCGACGTCGATGAGCCTGCGCGATCGCCTGGAGGATGCGGTGGCCCGCGCTGCCATGGTCGAACAGGAACTGCTCGATCCCCGCACCGTTCGCGACGCGAAGCTGTTCGCCACGCTCGGCAGGGAACATCAGCGGCTGCAGGACGTCGTGCACCTGGCAGGCGAGGTCCGGCAATTGGAGCGCGAACTCGAGGAATCACGCGAAATGGCCGGCGGCGACGACGCTGATTTCGCGGCTGAGGCGCAGGAAGAGGTCGCCAGGATCGAGGCACGACTGGAGCAGCTGGACGCCGACCTGCGCCCACTGCTCGTGCCCCGCGATCCGCTCGATGACCGCCCGGCCATCATCGAGATCCGGGCCGGCACCGGCGGCGACGAGGCTGCGCTTTTTGCGGCCGATCTTTGGCGCATGTACGAGCGCTTCTTCGCTCGGAAAAACTGGCGCATCGAGATCATGTCCATGTCGGACGGCACGCTGGGCGGCATCAAGGAAGTGATCGCCCGTATCGATGGCGGCGGCGCGTTCGGCACGATGCGCTGGGAATCGGGCGTCCATCGCGTGCAGCGCGTGCCTGCCACGGAGACGCAGGGTCGCATCCACACCTCCGCCGCCACGGTTGCCGTGCTGCCGGAGGCCGAGGAGGTCGACGTGACGATCGAGGACAAGGACCTGCGCATCGACGTGTTCCGCGCTTCGGGCCCTGGAGGACAGAGCGTCAACACCACCGACTCGGCGGTGCGCATCACGCACATCCCCAGCGGCATCGTGGTCAGCCAGCAGGACCAGAAGTCGCAGCTGCAGAACAAGCTGAAGGGCATGCAGGTGCTGCGTTCGCGCCTGCTGGATCAGCGCCTGGCGAAGATCGAGGCTGAGCGTTCGCAGATGCGCAGCGCACAGGTCGGCACCGGCGACCGGTCGGCGAAGATCCGCACGTACAACTATCCGCAGGATCGCATCACGGATCACCGGATCGGATTGTCCGTACATGGCATGCAGTCGGTGATGGATGGCAACATCGGCGCCTTCATCGATGCGTTGCAGGAAGCGGAAGTGAAGGAGCGGCTTGGTGGCTGATGCGGCGCGTCCGCGTACGGTCGCTGACCTGCGTGACCTGCTCGCGCACCGCCTGCAGGGCGCCGTGCCTGATCCGCTGGGTGAGGCGCGCGAGCTGTTGGCATCACTGCATGATGCGCCGCGCTCGTGGAGCACCGTGCACGCCGGCGATGAGCTGATCGACCTGCTGATCGATGCCGCGATCGATGCGGCGGAACGCAGGATCGCCGGCGCGCCGATCGCGTATGCGACGGGCCGTGCCGCGTTCCGGCACCTTTTTTTGCACGTCGACGAGCGCGTGCTGATCCCGCGTCCGGAGACCGAGGAACTCGTGTCGCTGGCGCTGTCGCACATCGCGCCGGGCATGACGGTGGTGGATGTCGGCACGGGGTCGTGAGCAATCGCGCTTTCCATTGCATACGAGAGCGGCGCGGCGCGCGTGATCGGCACCGATCTCTCGCCGGGCGCGATCGAGGTGGCTGAGCTGAACGCGCGCGCCGTGCTGCGGCAGGAGTATGCGCGCACCGAGTTCCTGCAGGGTGACCTGCTGGAGCCCATTGGTGACGAGTCGGTGGATATCGTGGTGTCGAATCCGCCCTACATCGCCACGGGCGAGCGTGAGTCGCTGCCCGCCGCAGTCCGCGACTGGGAGCCTGACACCGCGCTCTTCGGCGGACCCGATGGCATGGATGTGATCCGGCGTCTGGTGGCGCAGGCGGCGCTTCGACTCGGCGCCGGCGGCATGCTGCTGATGGAGATCGACGCGCGCCGTGCCGCGCAGGCGATGGCCTGCGCGGCCACCGAGCAGTGGGGCGACAGGCGGGTGGTGCCCGATGCGTTCGGCCGCGACCGCTTCGTGATTGCGCGGCGCACGGCCGTGGTGGCCGACACCGGCGCGCGCACCTGAACGGACAGACGTCACGGCCTCCCGGTCGGGACTAAGTTTTGACTGGTCGTGCGGCCGTTCCGGCCCGCGACATTCCCCTTTGCAGTGAACCGACATGCTCGAGGAGAAAGCGAAGGATCTTGGCCGCCAGGTCGGCCAGTCGCCGGAATACCAGGCACTCAAGCGCTCCAACGACCTGCTGACCGAGGACCAGGAGGCGTCGTCCGTGCTGCGTCGCCTCTCGCAGCTCCGTAGTGAAGCGCAGGAGTTCATGGAGCGTGGCGAGGATCCGCCGCAGGAGATGGAGCAGGAGCTGGACACGCTGCTGCAGGGTGTCGAGAGCAACCCCGCCTACCAGCGCGCGATCGTCGCCCAGACGAACTTCGACAAGCTGATGATGCGTGTGAACGAGTGGATCTCCGAAGGCATCCGCACTGGCGCCGTCAGCAAGATCATCACCCTGTCATGACCAGTGGCGTGCCGCGTGGGAAGCTGATCGTGCTGGAAGGTGGAGACGGTGTCGGCAAGACGACGCAGCTTCCCCTGCTGGCCGACATGCTGCGCGCACGCGGCTTGATAGTGCACACGGTGCGCGAGCCGGGCCGGACCGGCGTGGGTCAGACGGTGCGGACGCTGTTGCTGGATCCAGCCTCCACCATCGCACCCGCGTCCGAGGTGCTGCTGTTTCTCGCTGCTCGCGCGCAGGTGGTGGCGGAGGTGATCGCGCCTGCGCTGGATGCGGGTGAGTGGATCGTGGCAGATCGCTTCTTCGTGTCGACCTACGCCTACCAGATCGCCGGGCATGGCCTGGACGGTGCGCTGGTTCGCGCGGCCAACCGGTTGGCAACCCGTGGCCTGGTACCGGATGTCACACTGCTGCTCACGCTGCCGCAGATCGTGGCCGCGGCGCGGCGTCGGGTGCGCGGTGCAGCGGACCGGCTGGAACGGTTCGGTGCCGACTTCGATGCACGCGTGGCGGAAGCATATGCGGCCGCCGTCACGGAGTCGTGGCAGGCGCGTCATCCGGAGTGCGGGCCCATCGTCGCCGTCCACGGTGACGGTGCGGTGGACGAGGTCACCGTGCGCCTGTTGGAGCGGGTCGTGGAACGGACGGGCACCAGCGCGGTGCTTACTGCATGACTTGCAACACTTCGTGCCGCCGTCGCCACACGGCGTACGATCGATCGATGGCCTTTCGACGTCAGGAACCGGCATGAATACGCGTCGCAGTCTCACCGTCGTCACCATTCTCGGAGTGGCGATGGCGTCGGGCGGTTGGATCATGGGGCGCAGCCTGCGCGCCGAGGCACCGACCGTGGTCGATGGCCGCCGGCTGTTCCAGCAGGTGATGGAGACGGTGCAGGCGCAGTTCGTGGACTCGCTGCCTGCGGATTCGCTCTGGAAGGAAGCGACACTTGGCATGGTCGATGAGCTGAATGATCCGCATTCGGTCTTCCTCGTTGCCGATCGGCTGAAGCGTTTTCGCGAGCAGACGACCGGCCAGTACGCCGGCCTCGGACTGCGTGTCGACGTGCGCGACGGCTGGATCACCGTGATCGCGCCGCTGCCCGGCTCACCATCGGAAGCGGCTGGTCTCGCCACCGGCGATCGAATCGTGAAGATCGATGCACTCGACACGAAGGGCCTGACGGCGGACGAGGCACTGCTCAAGCTTCGCGGCGCGCCGCTCTCGCGCGTGGTACTCACCGTGGAGCGATTGGGAGTGGACGGCCGGCTCACGTTCACGCTGGTGCGACAGGTGATCCATGTGCGCGCGGTGCAGCGCGTGGCGATGCTGCCCACGCGTGTGGGTTACCTCGACGTGAGCGTTTTCAGCGACTCGACCGCCGATGAAGTCGCGGCCGGCGTGGACTCGCTGATGCGTATGGGCATGCAGTCGCTGGTGCTCGACCTGCGCGGAAATCCCGGGGGGTTGGTGGAGCAGGGTGCTGCGGTATCAGATCTCTTTCTCGATCCGGGGCAGGTGATCGTCACGTTGCGTGGGCGCACGTCGGAATCGAATCGCACCTTCACCGACAGGTTGCCGCAGCAGTGGCCCCGGCTACCCATCATCGTGCTGGTGGACCACGGCAGTGCGAGCGCGGCGGAGATCGTGGCCGGTGCGCTGCAGGATCATGATCGCGCCGTGGTCGTCGGCAGCACCACGTATGGCAAGGGCAGCGCGCAGAGCGTCTTCGATGCAGGGACGGCAGGCGCGCTCAAGCTCACCACGTCGCGCTGGTTCACGCCCAACGGCCGCAGCATCTCGATCCGGCCACGCTCAGCTGAAGCGCAACTCGCCACGCGTCGTGGCGGTGCCGCTGCAGATTCGCTGACCAGCGAGGCAGACTCGATGGTCGTGAAGCGCGAGGCGTTCCGCACCGATCGTGGCCGCATCGTGTACGGCTCGGGCGGCATCACGCCGGACGTGATTGCGCGCGACAGCGCAGCCATCGAGCAGGGTGCGGCGTTGCAGTCGGCATTGGGTCGCGCGGTGCCGACCTTCCGTGATGCGTTGACGGCGTTCGCGCGGCAGCAGAAGTCGAGCGGCTCGTCCGCCAGCAGCACCGCGTTCACGGTCACGCCGCAGATGCGCGCGACCTTGCTCGCCGGCGTGCGGGCGCGTGGCGCCGTGGTACCGGATTCGGCATTCGAGTCGAACGCCGGCGTGGTGAACCGACTGATCGGCTACGAGGTGGCGCGATACGTGTTTGGTCGCGATGCGGAGTTCACGCGTCGCACCGCTGACGATCCTGTCATGCAGCGCGCACTCATGCTGCTGCGCGATGCCCCCGGTCGCGATGCGCTGCTGGTGCGCGCCAGTGCGGAGCACCCGAGCAAGGCAGGCGGCCGCTCGTGAACCATGGCACCGGTGTCTTGATGGAGCCGGTGGTGCTGGTAGGGGCGGGACGTGCGGGACGCGCGCTGGCGGCGGCGTTCAGGGCGGCGGGACTGTCGCATGCGCTGGTGGATCGCGAGCAGGTGGTGGAGCAGTACGGCCAGCCGTTGCTCGCCTCGCGGGCGGACGCCGTCAGGCACGCACCGGTGGTACTGGTCGCGGTGCGCGATGGCCAGATCGATATCGCGCTCGACGAGTTGCGCCTGCGCGACGGGCTGCAGCCTGGCAGTGTCGTGCTGCAGGTAAGCGGGAGCGCGGAGCCAGCGGCGCGCGAGCGCATCGCGGCCTTTGGCGTGCATTACGGCACCTTTCATCCGCTGCTGCCGCTGATCGATCCGTCACTCGCATCGTTCCGCCTGCAGGGATCCGTGATCGGCATCGAGGGTGACGTGCCGGCACATGCCGTGGCGTTGCAGCTTGCCGTGCGCCTGGGTGCGACGACGATCGTGATCCCGCGCGAGGAGCGCGCCGCCTATCACGCGGCGGCAGTGATGGCGAGCAATTTTCCCGTCACACTCGCGGCGCTGGCCGAGGGGCTGCTGTCGCGCATCGGCGTCGATTCCGTCGCGGCGCATCGCGCCGTTCGTGCGCTGATGGCGGCCAGTGTCGAGAACCTGGCGGCGATGCCACGTGCCCTCGATGCGCTGACCGGCCCGATCGCACGCGGTGACGTGGCGACGGTGCGCGCGCACACGACCGCGCTGCATGGGACACGACCGTATCACGATGTGTACGAAGTCGTGTCACGCGCGACGCTGGCGCTGATGCGAGAGCGAGGTGATGATCCGCATCTGGTGCAGGCCATGGAGACGGCGCTCGACGCCGACGGGCTGCGGTGACTTCGAACGACAGGTGAAATGGATGCGAATCCGGAGCGTGGTGCTGCTGTTCGTCGCGATCGCCATCTGTGCTGCGCAGCTTCCGGCGCAGGCGCGTGCGAGTGTGACCCGCACGCGGCACGTCATCCTCGTGATGACAGATGGTTTCCGCTGGCAGGAGGTGTTCGGCGGTGCGGAGGATGCGCTGCTCACGCGTGCTGCTGGCAACGTGGCCGACACGATGGGGCTGCGGCGCGACTTCGGTCGCGGTAGCGGCGCCGAGCGGCGGGCGGCGCTGCTGCCATTCATCTGGGGCACGATGGCGGTGCAGGGACAGCTGTTCGGTGACAGTGCGCGAGGAAGTGTGGCACAGATCACCAATCCACTGAAGTTCTCGTATCCAGGCTACAGCGAGACGTTCACCGGACACGTGGATCCGCGGATCGACAGCAACGAGCATCCGGCAAACACCAATGTGACGGTGTTCGAGTGGCTGAATCGGCAACCGGCGTTCCGCGGCCGGGTCGCGGCTTTCGCGACATGGGATGCATTCTCCCGCATCATCAACGCGGATCGGAGCGGGGTGCCCGTTGCCGACGGGTGGACGCGGGGCGGTGTGACGGGGACGGGCACGCCGCGCGAGGCGCTGCTGCGTGAGCTCTTCGCGACGACGGTGCGCTACTGGCCCGACAACAACTGGGACGCTCTCACGCACCAGGCCGCGATGGATCATCTGGCGGTCCGGAAGCCCCACGTGCTGTTCATCGGCTATGGTGAGACCGATGAATGGGCGCACGCGGGCCGATACGACCTATACCTGCGTTCCGTGCATCAGGTGGATGCGTACCTGGCGCAGCTCTGGGCACAGGTGCAATCCGATCCGCAGTACCGTGATCGCACGACGCTGATCGTCACCACCGACCATGGTCGCGGCGACGGTCCTAAATGGCGCGATCATGGAAAGGACGTGGTGGGCGCCGAGAACATCTGGATGGCCGTGCTGGGTCCCGACACACCGGCACTTGGCGCACGATCGAACATTCCGCTGGTGCGGCAGGCACAGGTCGCAGCCACGATCGCGGCGTTGCTCGGTACGGACTGGCAGGCGGCCGAACCGCGCGCTGCGCCACCGATTCCGGGCGTTACGCCCGACCGCTCCATCGCGCCTTCCACGCGACCCTGATCGCGCGAGCAGCGCTGCTGACGGCGCGGCGTGCAGGAATTCCAGGGCGATCGAACATGCAGAAGGGTGCGTCGCCGAGCAACCAAGCCGGCGACGCACCCTCGTGTCATCAGGCAGGGGTCAGAAGCGCGTTCCGATCGAGAAGAAGACGAGTCGCCGGGCGCCGGCGAGCACGGTCTGGGTATCGCCCGATAGCGTGAATCCGTTGGTGCCCAGCGTGCCGATGTAGCTCGTGTCGGTCAGGTTGAGCGCGTTCGCGCGGAACGTCAGCTCGCGAATTCCCGGGACGGAGCGAATGGTGTACTCCAAGTTCGCGTCGACCGTCGTGTAAGCTGGCACCTTCGAATCGGCGCTGTTGAGAATCGAGAAGTACCGCTCGCTCACATGTCGTGCCCCGAGCTGCGCGGCGAAGCCCTTGCTCTGGTAGCGAAGCTGCGCGTTGCCCAGCAACTGCGGAGTGTCGACGACCCGTTTCCCGCGGGCCCGCACGGTGTCGGTTCTGCCACTGGCGTAGTCGTTGTCGAGAGTGGCGCGGGTGTACGCGGCGCTGGTCGTGAGCGACAGTCCCGGGGCCAGCGTGATGGCCAGCAGGCCTTCCGCACCACGCGACGTGACGCTGCCGACGTTGGCGAACGAACTGACGCAGGTGGCCGTGAGCGGGCACACCGACACGCCGATCAGCCGATTGCGATACGCGACGTTGAACAGTGTCAGCGACCCTTCGACTGCGCCGCGACGGATGCGATAGCCACCCTCGATGCTGGTGGCGCGTTCCGCCTTGGTGTTGTCACGGAAGAACTGGTATGCCGTCGCATTGGTGTTGTACACGCCGGTCTGCGGGCTGTAGGGCAGTGCGTTCTGGTTTTCCGCGACATTGGCGAAGAACTCATCCTGCTCGCTGGCGCTGAACACCGCACCAAACTGCGGCAGGAATGCGGCCGAGGTTGGGAAGGAGAAATTCGGACGCGCCGAATCCGGAAGCGTGGCTGCCCGCGCAATCGTGCGGCGATTGTTCACGAAGTCAGCCGCGATGTTCACGGCCTTGAAGCCGTAACTGAGCTTCAACCGCCCGTCGATCAGGCGATTTGTGTTCTGGATGTAACCAAGCGTGGTGTTGTAGGTGCCGGTCCGGTCGAAGAACAGACGGAGCACGTTGTCGAAGTTCACCGTGGGCCCGGCGGCGGCGTTCTGCAACCGCCATCCGACACGGCGGATCGATGCTTCGTTGCGCTCGTACCAGCCACCGACTTCGAGCTCGTTGCCAGGCAGGTCGAATGTGGCCTTCACATTCGTGCCGTAGCGCTGCGCGCCATACTGCGTCTGCCGAAAGTAGATCGGGTCGGGGCTCCACGCGGCGCCGTAGCTCGGCGCTGTCCAGTCACCCGCACCGCGATTCGTGTGCAGGTAGGGCTGTATTTCGACTCGTGCCTTCTCGGCCAGTTGGAAGCTGCCCTTCAGGTAGGCCAGGTGATCGCGACGGGCCCCCTGTGCGGTGTGGAAGTACGCCTCGTCAGGCGTGGAACTGCTGGCCGCGGCAAGGGCCTGCGACCAGTTCGAGTATTGATCCCAATCGCGACCGCTGCTGCGAAAGCGCTTCAGCGACAGATCGGCATAGTCGTTCTCGGTGCGATCGGAGAGGCCGTAATACGCCACCACACGATGCGGACCGTTGAAGTACTGCGCCTTGACGTTGAGTTGGTCCTGCCACGTCTGCCCCACGCCGAAGAGTCCACCGCGTGAGCCGATCAACACGTCGGCAGCAGGCGAGGCGCGGACGCCGGAGCCTTTCCACTTGTCGTTGTCGATGCGTGACAGGCTCACGAAACCGTCGAAGCCACTGTTCGCACCCAGGGTCAGCAGCCCTGTGTCGAAGCGCCCCGCGGTGCGCCGCGTGTTGGCCTCACCCACCATCTGCGACAGCGAGATCGTGCGCTTGCTGAACGGCTCGGCCGAGGTGTACTGCACCACGCCGCCGAGATTGTTGGTGGACGACGTGCCCAGCGCACCGCTTCCCTGCAGTACCGTGGCACCTCCGAGGTTGTCCGGATCGATTGCACGGCCGATGCCAAGGCCATTGAAGTTGCCGTACGACATGTCGCCGAGCGTGATGCCATCGAATGTCTGCCCGATCTGCTGTGTCTGGAAGCCGCGCATGGTGATGCGGTTGGACCATTCGTAGGTGCCGAACGGATCCGCGCTCTGCATGTTCACGCCTGGGAGGCGCTCGATGACCTTGAGCGCGCTGGTGCCGACGGGTGCCAGCTGCAGATCCATCCGGTCGACGGCGCTGCCGGCGCGAGCCTTGCCGCGACCAACGCGCGAGCCAACGACTTCGACTGTACGCAGGCGCTGAATGGAGTCGCGCGCCGTAGTGGCGCGCGACCCGGGTGGGGCCACCTGGGCCTGAGCTGCTGCCACACAGACGAGGCTGAGGGTCGCGAGCACGAAAAGCGAGCGCGGACCGTCCGGATTCGGACGCAGGAATGACATGCTGATCTCTCGATGAGGGTTCGTGCGGCCGCACGTGCAGCGACAGCACTCCAGAATCTCCAGTTTCCGGTCAGCATTTGCCGACGCATTGGACACAGCCCTGTCACGGTTGCATCGCGGCGAGAAAGTGGGCGTCGTCGGTGCCACGATCGGCCGGGCGTTCCCACGGCCCGTGCACGGCGCGACATTCCGTCTGCCGGTTGCCAGATCGGCGCCGTCCGGCCTTCGGGCAGGCTTGAATCTCTGACGCTTCCAAGGATCCTGACATGCGACGCATTGCCGCTTTCGGCCTGGCGCTTTCGCTCTTCGCGCCGGCCATCGCCCACGCTCACACTCCCGCCGCGGTCCGCATGATCGCCGCGATTCCCGGCGAGGCGATGATCGGGCGCTGGGACCTCACCGTCACCGGCGCACGCGGCCCCGCTCCCTCATGGCTTGAGGTAAAGCTGTCCGGCAACAAGGCGCTGGTCGGCTACTTCGTCGCGGCGGGGGGCAGCGCCCGACCCGTGTCGAACGTGGCGTACACCGGGAACAGCTTTCGATTCGCGATCCCGCCGCAGTGGGAACAGGGCGACGGTGACATGGTGGTGGAGGGCACGCTTGCGGACGACAGGCTGACCGGCACGATCACGGAGCCAAGTGGCCGGACGGCAAATTTCTCCGGTGTGCGCGCGCCGGCGCTGGTCCGCAAGTCGCCCGTGCGCTGGGGCACGCCGATCGCGATCTACAACGGCCGCGACCTGACCGGCTGGAAGGCGTCGAATGCGGTGAACAGCAAGTGGCAGGTGATCGGCGGACTGCTGACGAACACGGCGTCCGGAGCGAACCTGATCACCGAGCGCACCTTTACCGACTTCAAGCTGCACGTCGAGTTCCGCGTCCCGAAGAATGGCAACAGCGGCATCTACCTGCGCGGTCGCCACGAGCTGCAGGTCGAGGATAGCCACGGCATGGAGCCACTCAGCACGCACACCGGCGGCATATACGGCTTTCTCGTGCCGAACGAGAATGCGGCACGCCCTGCCGGTGAATGGCAGACGTACGATGTCACGCTGGTTGGTCGGATGATCACGGTGGTGCTGAACGGCAGGACGGTGATCTCGATGCAGAACATCCCGGGCATCACGGGTGGTGCGTTGGACAGCAACGAGGGTGCGCCGGGTCCGATTTACCTGCAGGGCGATCACACCGCGGTGGAGTATCGCAGGATCATCCTGACGCCGGCGCGCTGACGTCGTGTCTTTGCGCGAAGGTGTGTGCATGAAAGCCTGCGGCGGGCCTGCAGAAATTGACACTTTACGGACGCCGGTACGTGCGTCAGTGTTCCGGCCATGACACAACGTCGCGAGTTCCTCAAGTTCCTCGGCGCCACGGCGGCTGCCGGCGCCTTCGCTCCCCAGGACGCGTTCGCCGCTGCGGCGGACGAACTTTCCGCGGCCAGACTCCGGAAGATCGGGGTGCAACTGTATTCGGTGCGCGGTACGATGGAACAGGAAGGCGTCGAAGCGACGCTGGCTCGCATCGCGCGCATCGGATACCGCGAGGTGGAGTTCGCCGGCTACTTCGGGCGCTCCGCCACGCAGATCCGTGATACGCTGAAGAGCACAGGGCTCGTCTCGCCATCGGTGCATGTGCCGCTGCAGCTGATCAAGTCGCCCGACTTCCCGAAATTCGTGGACAATGCGGCACTGATCGGCCACAAGTGGATCAACCTGGCGTGGCTGGCACCGCCGGAACGCGGGTCGGCCGAGAAGTACAATGCGCACGCGGATGCCCTGCTGGCGGCGCAGAAGGTGGCCCGTGCTGCTGGTCTCACGATGGGCTATCACAATCACGAGTTCGAGTTCGATCCGCTCGGCAGCACGAACGGCTACGAGATCCTGCTCGATCGCACGAAGGGCAGTGGCATTCAGTTCGAAATGGATCTGTACTGGATGAGTGTCGCGGGCAAGGATCCGATCTCGTACTGGACGCGCTTTCCGGGTCAGTTTCCGATGGTGCATGTGAAGGACAATGCCGGCGCGCCCACCAACGCGATGCAGTCCGTCGGCGCCGGGACAATCAACTGGGCGTCGCTCTTCGAGCAGCGGAAGCTTGCGGGCATCGAGCACTTCTACGTCGAGCATGACAACCCGCCCGATCCGTGGGCGTCGATCACCGCCAGCATGGCTTATCTGAAGCGCCTGCGCTTCCGGTAGGCAACGCGGCGCCCGTCATGCGGCAGCCCTGGTGCGCGGCTCCTTCGCGTGTCGCGCGCTTTTCCTCATTGCATCCATGAACCCGCGCATCTTTTTCTGGTCCATCACATCGGCGCTTGCCGGATTCCTGTTCGGTTTCGACACCGTGGTGATCTCCGGTGCAGAGCAGAAGATTCAGGCGCTCTGGGGACTCGGTGCCGGCATGCATGGCATCGCGATGGCCGCGGCGCTCTATGGCACCGTCATCGGCTCCATGTTCGGCGGCTGGCCCGCCGACAAATGGGGACGCAAGCCGACGCTGTGCTTCATCGGCGTACTCTATCTCGTCGGTGCCGTCTGGTCGGCGCTCGCGGGTGACGTGTACTCGTTCATTCTCGCACGCGCGATCGGTGGCCTTGGCATTGGCGCCTCGACGATCGCGGCGCCGATGTACATCTCCGAAATCGCGCCTGCCGATCGTCGCGGGCTGCTCACGGGCATGTTCCAGTTCAACATCGTCTTTGGTATCCTGATCGCCTTCCTGTCGAATGCGCTGCTGGCCGGCACTGGCGAGCACGCGTGGCGCTGGATGCTTGGCGTGGCGGCATTCCCGTCGGTGATCTATGCCGTCTGCTGCCTCGCGATTCCCGAAAGTCCGCGCTGGCTGCTGGCGCGTGCAGGCGATCGGGAGAAAGGACTGCAGGTGCTGCGCCTGATCGAACCGGCGGCATCCGAGTCGCAGATCGTGGCCAGGGCGGCAGAGATCACGGCTGCGGTGACGTCGAATGCAACGGCCGACCGTTTCTGGACCCGTGCGCTGCGTGTGCCGATCATGCTCGCATTCCTGATCGCGTTCTTCAACCAGCTCTCGGGCATCAACGCAATCCTGTACTTCGCGCCGCGCATCTTCGAGCTCACCGGCCTTGGTGACAAAGCCGCGCTGCTGCAGTCGATCGGCATCGGCGTGACGAACCTCGTGTTCACGTTCGTCGGCCTCTGGCTCATCGATCGCCTGGGCCGCCGCACGCTGCTCTACATCGGGTCGTTCGGATACATCGCGTCGCTCGGCATGGTGTCGTGGGCGTTCTTCACGGGACACTACGGCATCGTGCCGATCTGCATCTTCGCCTTCATCGCGGCACACGCGATCGGGCAGGGAGCAGTGATCTGGGTGTTCATCGCCGAGATCTTCCCCAATCGTCACCGTGCCGCCGGACAGGCGCTCGGCAGCTCCACGCACTGGATCTTCGCGGCGTTGATCACGACGTTCTTCCCCGCCATGGTGACTGCGTTCGAGCCGGGTTACGTATTCCTGTTCTTCGCCGTGATGATGGTGCTGCAGCTGCTCTGGGTGAAGACGATGGTGCCGGAGACGAAGGGGCGTACGCTGGAGGCCATTCAGGCGCAGCTGGGTCTGGCCTGATGTTGCGCGTTGTCGGCATCGGTGAGCTGCTCTGGGACCTGTTGCCATCCGGCGCGCGGATCGGCGGGGAACTTCTCGTATCATGCCGGCGTGCTTGGTTGCGAGGCGCGCACCGTCTCGCGTATCGGTGACGACGGACTCGGGCACGATTTGCTTGCGCAGCTGCGCGCGCTCGGCGTCAGCACGAATTGTGTGCAGGTCGACACGTGCCTGCCGACGGGTACCGTCGCCGTGGAAATCGATGCGGACGGGCAACCCTGTTTCGACATCGCGCGCGACGTGGCCTGGGATCATCTGCAAGTCACCCCTGATGCGATGATCGCTGCCGCGTCCGCCGATGCCATCTGCTTCGGGACACTCGCGCAGCGTGATGACATGTCGCGCGCGTCGATTCGTGCGCTGGTCGCTGCATCACCGTCGAACGCACTGCGCATCCTCGACGTGAATCTGCGGCAACAGTATTTCACGCCAGCGCTGATCGACCAGTCGTTGATGCTCGCGACCGTGCTCAAGATGAACGACCTCGAACTGCCACAGCTGGCACGGATGTTCGGGCTCATCGGCAATGCGCAGGCGCAGATGACGCAGATCGCGGAGCGCTGGCAGTTGCGCGTCGTGGCGCTCACGCGTGGCGACAAAGGGAGTGCCCTGCTCACGCAGCATGCGTGGTCGGAGCACTCGGGCGTGCCGGTGGCGGTGGTGGATACCATCGGCGCCGGCGATGCCTTCACGGCCGCCATGACGGTGGGGCTGCTCCTTGGCTGGGCGCTGGACGACGTGAATGCGCACGCGAACCTCGTGGCGGCGTTCGTGGCATCGCAGGCCGGTGGCACGCCGGCGTTGCCGGCCAATGTCGTCGCACCATTCGTCGCGCCGCGTTGAACACCGCGAGCACGCCGATGCGGTGCCGTTCGGATTCACCCGCGCCACCGTGCGCTGTACGCGCAGCCGCTATTGCTTCGCGACGGCCGGCATCGTGCGCTCGAAAAAGGCCCACACCCGGTTCCACGAATCGATCTGCTCGGGCGAGTCGTCGAGCTCCAGCGTCTGACGATTGACGCGACGGCTGAACGTATGCCCCACGCTCGTGGGCCCCGGCGTCGGATTCACGTAGATCTTCGTCTCGGCGAGTTGCGGCTTGCGCGCCACGAGCGCATCGATCAGCGGTCGCGCTTCCTCGAAGTTCACGTCCTCGTCGTTCGTGGCCACGTGCACCAGCAGCGGGGCCCGCAGACTGTCGACCCAGTAGTACGGCGACCGGCGGATGTACTCGGCGCGATTCTCGAACGGCAGTCCGCGCACGCCCGCCTGCGTGGAGAATGATCGCTGGTACGACGGACCTTTGAACGACAACCGGAAGAGCAGGTTCGTCACGGGGACGATCGCTGCGCCGGACCGGAACGGAACTTCACGCGCGTGTCGCATCATCAGCAGCGCCGTGATGTAGCCGCCGTGACTCCAGCCCATGACGCCGATGCGCGTCGTGTCGACGAGCGGCATCTGCCGCAGCACCTGTACCGACGCGAGCACGTCGTCGACTTCCTTGCCGCCGTAGTCGATACGTTCGTGGAACGACTTGCCATAGCCCGTACTGCCACGATAGTCAGGCGCAATGACCACGTAGCCGCGACGCACTGCCTCCACGATGAATGGCAGGTAGTTCTGATCCCAGGTACCGTGCACACCACCGTGCACCCAGACCAGCGCCGGGTGCGCTCGCGCACCTCGCGACGTGAGCGGTTCGAACACCGACGCAGGAATTTCGAGCCCGTCGATGGCGCTGACGTACGTCGTCTTCGAGAACTTCATGATACCGACACTGCGCGCAGCGAAGATGCTGTCCGTCGACGCCTTGCGGGTGACTGCGGCGGCGTAGTTCGCCACCGGGTGATCGGACGGGTCGTTGCTTACGTACAATGCCGCAATCCGTGCGGAGTCCATGACCACACGCTGCCGGGTGCGTCCGGCGTCCGCTTCCTGTTCCTGCGCTGATGCCAGGCCAGCCGACAACACGAGCAAGGCGGATGCGCGCAGCAGTGCCAGCGCGCGACGATGGGACGGGATGCGGAGCATGTGAGACCCGGTGGTGAGCGGGAGTACGGCCACCGGTGTGCCGGTGACCAGCCGTGCGTCGATGCGCGCACGAGCGGAGAGAATACGCTGCTGCATGCGATTCGTTGACTCGTACATGCTGACGGAACGGCGTTGTCACACGAGTGCGTCACTGGCGGCAATCATCGATGCGTCACCAGTGGTGCGCAGGTCGGCCGTGTCACTATCGCGGACTTGCATCTGACGTATCTTCGGCGGACTTCGCCACGCCTTTGGCTGGCGCGCCGCATCACCCGCGTTCAGGAGGATCAATGGTTGCGCGGAACCGCGACACCAGCGTCACACCACCGGCACGCTGGCTTTGCCGGCTGCTCGCCGTCATCACGCCACTGCTGTTGGTCACCGCGTCACTCGACGCGCAGAGCCAGCCCGGGCGCGTCTCGGGACTCGTTGCCGACTCAAGCAGCGCGCAGCCACTTGCGGGAGTGCAGGTGACGCTGTCGGCCGGCGTGACACGCCTGCTGGCACGCACGACGACCGAGGGGCGGTACACCGTCAACAACGTGCCCGCCGGGACCTACAGCATCGAGGCACTCCGCCTTGGATTCCGACGTGTCGTGCGCGGGAATCTGGTCGTCGTGGCAGGTGCCACGCTGACGTACAACATCCGGATGGAGCCCGCTGCCCTCAGCCTGCAGGCCGTCGTCACCACTGGCGTGGTCGACCCATCCAGCGGCACGCGCGTGCCGTTCACGGTGGGTCGGGTGGGGTCCGAGGATCTGCCCGTTCCGGCCACGAACGCACTGGAGAGCATTCAAGGCAAGATCGCTGGCGTGAGCGCCGTGCCGCAGGGACAGGCTGGCAGCGGCACCGACATCATTCTTCGCACGCCGACTTCGATCAGCAGAAGCAATTCACCACTGATCGTCGTTGATGGCGTGATTCAGACCGATGCGTTCGGTGCCTCCTCGGCTGACCTGCAGAGCATGGACATCGAAAGCGTCGAAGTGGTGAAAGGGGCTGCCGGCGCGTCGCTGTACGGTGCGCGTGCCGCATCGGGTGTGATCAACATCCGGACCAAGCGCGGCGGCGGTGCCGGCGGCGCCGACGCCACGACGCGTTTTACGGTGCGGTCCGAATATGGGTCGAACTCCGTTGACAATCGCGTGCGCTGGGCCGACTCGCACTTCTACCTGTCAAATGAGCGCGGGGAGTGGCTGAATGCCGCCGGTGCGGTGGTGCCGCGCGAACAGCGCGTGCCGAAGGCGGCCTTCAACCGCTTCCAGGACAGCGAATACGCTGCGGGCACGGCATTCAATCAGGTGGAGCGATTCTTCGACCCGGGAAACTTCGCGCGCAACTCGCTCAACATCTCACAGAACACCGGGAAGACCAACTGGTTCTTTTCGTACGTGAATGGTCGTGAGGATGGCGTGGTGCTGAATTCGGGGCGCTACAACCAGGACGACTTCCGCCTCAATCTCGACCATCGCCCTCGCTCGAACCTGAGCATCGGCATCAGCGCGTACCACATGCGCTCGTCGCGCCAGAACGTGTACGACGACACGTTCTTCGACCTGATCAACCAAGCCCCGGACGTGGACCTCCGCCAGCCGGATCCCGACGGCACACCCTACATCTATCAGCCCGACTTCGAAGGTCGCGAAGAGAATCCGCTGTATGTGCTGTCGACCGAGGAGAACACGCGCAAGCGCACCCGGACGCAGGGCGCGCTCGAACTGAAGTTCGCCCCACGCTCATGGCTCACGTTCGACGGGAACCTGAGTTACGACCGTTCCGATCGCGCGACGAACTTCTTCCTCGATCAGGGCAAGAAGACCGAGGGATTCGCCAACGGCGGCCCCGGCGACATCTCGCGCTTCACCGGGCTCACCGACGCGCTCAACGCATCGGCCAGTGTGAACCTGCTGAAGCAGGTCGGCCCCTTCACCTTCCGATCCACCGTGCGCGGATTGCTGGAGCGTGAGACGAACGAACTCACCACGGCGACCGGCAACCAGTTCTCCACGCCCGGTGTGCGAAGCCTCAACAATGCGTTCAACCGCTTCGTCTCGTCCAGCAGCGAGACCATTCGTACGAACAGCTACTTCCTCAGCGCCGCCGCCGACTTTCGTGGCAAGCTGATTGCCGATGTCCTGCTGCGGCAGGATGGCAGCTCGCTCTTCGGCCCCGAGGAGCAGGAAAACTGGTACTATCGCTACAGCGGTGCCTATCGCATGTCAGCCGAGAAATGGTGGCCGGTGAAGGCGATCACCGAGCTGAAATTGCGTGCCTCGGTTGGTACGGCTGGTGGTCGCCCGGGATTCAACGACCAGTTCGAGACGTACAGCTTCATTGAAGGTGGTGGTCTCCAGAAACAGAACCTCGGCAACCGGTTCCTGAAGCCGGAACTGTCGAAGGAGACAGAGTTCGGTATCGACGCGATCATCAGGGATCGCTACTCGATTCAGATCTCGCGTGCCAGGCAGACGACCACCGATCAACTGATCTTGGTGCCGCTGGCCGGATTCTTCGGCTATTCCTCGCAGTGGCAGAACGCGGGCACCGTGGTCGGAAACACCTGGGAAGCGACGCTGGAAGCACAGCTTGTTCGTCGCCCGAACTTCACCTGGCGCGCCGGCGTGGTGGCCGACCGCTCGCGCAACCGGATCACCGAGTTCGAACGGAGTTGCTTCACGGTGAACACCATCGCGTTCCGTTGTGTCGGTGAGACGCTCAGCGCGATGTATGGATTCAGCTTCATGAAGGATGCCTCGCAACTGCCGCAGGACGCGCGTTCCCGCTCGACGGAGTTCGTGAGGAATGACGACGGCCTGCTGGTGTGGACCGGCCCGGGCAACACGTACCTGGACGGTGAGTCGAAGCGCCTCTGGGGGACGTCGTCCACGATCGGCACCACGACCTACGGCTGGGGGCAGCCCATCACGTCGGTCGATTCAGTCGGCAATGCGGCCGTGCGCAAGATCGGTGACGGAACGCCGAAGTTCCGTTTCGGTGTCACCAACACCATCGGTTGGGGTGGCATACAGCTGTTCATGCTCTGGGATACGCAGGTCGGGGGCAACGTGTACAATCGCACCAACCAGCGCATGTATCAGTTCGGCCGCAGCAGTGATGTCGACCAGACTGGCAAGCTTCAGGAGACGAAAAAGCCGGTGGATTACTACGTGACGCTGTATGCGGCAAACAGCCCGGCGGACTTCTTCGTGGAGGACGGCAGCTACGTGAAATTGCGCGAGCTCTCGCTCAAGTACCGCTTGCCGCCGCGCTTCATCTCGACGCTGGCGCGCGTCGGCGCGCAGGGCGCCTCGGTCTCGCTGATCGGTCGAAACATGCTCACGTTCAGCAAATACAAAGGCTACGATCCCGAAGTGGGCAGCGTGCTCAATCGTTTCGACAGCTTCGTGTATCCGCGCTATCGCACGGTGACGGGCAGCGTCGAGCTCACATTTTGAGCGACGGAGATCTCACCATGCTGCGCACATCCCGTTACAGGATGTTTCCGGTTGGCCTGGCGCTCGCGGCTGCCGGTTGTCAGGATCTGACTGTCGTCAATCCGAATCTTCCCGATGCAGCGCGTGCCACGACGCAACCGCTGACGACGGAGTCGTTCGCCGCCTCCTCATTCCGCAGCTGGTGGCCGGTTGCCGGACACGGCGGATATCCGGGCATTGCCTTCGCGGTGATGTCGCGCGACGTCACGTCCGGCTTCGCGGACTTTGGCCAACTGGAGCTATCGACGGAGCCGCGTACCTCGTGGAACAACAGCGAAGTGAACGCGCGTCGCCAAGTAAATCAGGATCCGTGGTACGGGTATTACCGCACGATCTCTGCAGCCAACGATGTCGTTGCCGGAGTGAACGGCGGGCTGGTGATCGTGAATCCTGTGCGCACCGCCCGCGCCAAGGCGATGGGCAAGTTCATGCAGGGCCTGTCGTACGGGTATCTCGGACTGATGTACGACAAGGCGGTGGTGACCGACGAGCGCACGAAGCTCGACACCATCGTCACGCCAACGTTCTCGTCGTACCCCGCCGTGATCACCGCTGCCATCGCGCAGCTGGACTCGGCTGCCGCCGTGGCGGGATCACAACCGACGATGACGTTCCCGGTTGAGAATTTTCTGTTCCAGGCTCTGACGCGTGACCAGTTCGTCCGCCTCACGAACTCGTACGCGGCGCGCCTGCTCGCATACTCGCCACGGACGCGTGCCGAGCGCGCGGCGGTGAACTGGGCCGAGGTACTGCGTCGTATCGATGCCGGCGTTCAGGTCGACTTCGCGCCCGTCGCGCAGCTCGACATCCTCGTCGACGACTGGAAGCGACTGTTGGCACGGCTGCGCACCGCTGGCCGGCCGTCGGATTACGCGCGCCCGAGCTACTGGCTCATCGGGCCTGCGGATTCCACCAACGGCTGGCAGAACTGGCTCGCGACGGCCAATGACAACCGGCTGCCGTTCCAGCTGCGCACGCGCGATCGTCGCATCCAGGGCGCCGCCGGACCGACAGCACCCGGGACGTACATGGGTTACAACCTCAACAACCTGTTCGCGGTATCGCGCGGATCGTGGCGCTTCTCGCATTACTACTTCCTGCGTTACGGCACCGGCATATCCTGGCAGACCGGCCCCCAGGCTGAGCTGACGGTCACGGAAATGGATCTGCTCAAGGCCGAGGCGTTGATCCGGCTGAATCGTGCTGCGGAAGCGGTGCCGCTGATCAACAAGACGCGTGTCGCGAACGGTCAGTTGCCGCCGGTCACGCTCGATGGACCGCCGATCGCGCCGGGGTGTGTGCCGCGCAAGCTGAACGGCTCCTGTGGCAGTCTTTGGGATGCATTACGTCACGAAAAGGGCATCGAGCTGCTTGGCATGAATGGAATGGTCTCGTTTTTTGATGGGCGTGGCTGGCAGACGATCCCGGCAAATACGCCGGCGCAGTTCCCGATCCCCGGCCGTGAGCTCAGCACGTTGCGTCAGCCTTTCTACAGCTTCGGCGGTATCGGTGGACAGTCATCGATGCTGGATCCGGACGCCGAACGGTGTCCGCTCACCAACATCCCGCTGTCCCGCTGTCCCTGAGCACGGCGTTGGATTGGTAGCATGACACGAAACGCCGCCACGTTGCTTCCTGCAGCGTGGCGGCGTTTCATATGCAGCGCGCGTGGACGACAGCGCAGCACCGGGCTAGTTCATATCACGGATCGCGGTGGGCCCGGACACGATGCCTGACATCGACTCAAACCGAAGTGTGAGCTAGAACTGGTAGCGTAACCCCGCCTGTACCTGTCGCGGATCACCGAGCCCGCTGCGCACGGTGCCGTCGAAGTTGAACAGCAGCCCGTTGAACGCCGGATCCTTGAAGTTGTTGCGGCCCAGCACGTTGAACACTTCGATGCTGGCCTCGAGGTTCTGACCCCGGCGCACCGCAAACGGACGCGACAAGCGCAGGTCCCAGCTGGCAAATTCGTTGTCGCGACGCAGCGTGTTGCGATCCAGAATTGTTCCGTTTGGGCAGATGCGGTTCGCCGCAGCGCCGCGCTGACCTGTGCCGATGTTGTTCGTGCCACACACTTCCGACACCGGCTGCGCCGATGCGTAAGTGAACCGGTTGTTCAACGCGAAGCGACCCGGAAGCGTGCTGAGGAGGTACGCATTCAGCCGATGGCGCTGGTCGCGGTCGCTGTAGCCCCACTCGCGATCCAGACGATCGGCGCGGGCATAGCGGAACGTGAACGGGTCACGCTCATTGTCGTCGTCCGACTTGTCGTACGACAGCGTGTAGTTGATCTCGAAGCTGTTGTTGCGCGCGTTACGTCGCGCAAGACCCAGCGTGACGCCGTTGTACTGGCTTCGCGCCGTGCTTTCGACCGTGGTCAGCGTGCCGATGCCATTGCCGCCGGCCAGCGCGCTGGTGAACGGGCCGTTGGTGCCGTCGCCGAACACGGCGTCGTTGCGATTCACGAAGCGCGTCAGACGATCAGCCTTCGCGAATACGTAATTCACGGATGCCGACACACCATTCGCGATCTCGCGCTCGTAACCCGCGGTGACACTGTTCGTGCGCGGATTACGGAAGTTCTGGTCGATCACGAAGATGTCCGGCCGGAACGGCGTGCCGCTCGGCGCTGGCAGCAGCTGGTCGTAAGCCGGCGGTGCACCGAGAATTCCGGTGAGGGCGCTGTTGCGGAAGATGGTCTGGCCGACCGAGCCGTTGTTGTTGCGCACACTGGCAAGGTTCAACGCGGCGATGCGTGCGAAATACTGTCCGGCACTGGCGCGAAGCACCGACTTGCCGTCGCCATCAACGTCCCACGCAAAGCCGAATCGCGGTTGGAACATCCGACGGTCGCTCGGGATCCTGCCGTTCGATGGAAAACGGACGGTGCCAGCCGGCGTCGTCCGGCTCTGGCCGATCAGTGGCGCGTAGAACACCGTGCCGGGATCGGTGATCGGGTCGGGCTGCTCTTGCGCTTCCCACCGGAGGCCGTAGTTGACAGTCAGGCGTGGTGTCGGCTTCCACGTATCCTGGAAGAAAACGCCAATGTCCGTTTGTGCCAGCGACTGTGTTCCGCTCTGCTCCACCGTGCGGCCACCAACGCCCGCCTGCTGCAGATAGAGCTGCACCGGGCCGGTGATTCTCGACCCGGCAGGGCAGGCGCCAGCGGTGTTGCTGCTGCCGTTGGAGCACTCCACGTAGTTGCGCCCGCGGTTCGCGTAATTGATGAACCCCGTCACGCTGCTGAAGATGAACCGGCCATTCGCGAAGCCGACGAAGGTCTGGTTCGACTTCACCGCGTTGACCTCGGCACCGACCTTGAACAGGTGGTTGCCCGTGGCGTAGGTGACGTTGTTGAGCAGCTGGATGCGCGTGTCGTTGTACATGACCGGAATGAAGAACGGCCGGCCGATGCGGAAACCGTTGACGAAATCCATGCCGGTATCGGGGAAATCACGGCCACCGGGCAGTGTCGGCGCGTCATACTCACGCGGGCGGTCCTCCCGCGCAAACTGGAAGCGGAACTCGTTCGCCACGCTGTTCGTGAGCTGCGAGGTGAGCTGGCCGCTGACGGCGTGCGAAAAATCCTTCTCGACCGCGTTGGCGCTGGCTCCCCACGAATCCACGTCGAACGTGCCGTTGACCTGACGGCTGTTCGTGAAATTGTACTTGAGCGAGAAATTGTTCGTCTCGTTCACGCGATAGTCGAGCTTCAGCAGGAACACCTGGCCATCATTGGTGCGGGCGATCGGCGTGAAGTCGTTGCGCAGGGCGCCACCGAAGGCGGTACCCAGGAATGTCCGCAGCGAATCCAGCGCTGCGCTGGCAGGCCGCGTCTGCTGTTTCGTCTCGCGGTAGATCTGCTGGTCGTACGCCGTGAAGAAGAACAGGCGATCCTTCACGATCGGTCCTCCAGCCGTGAAGCCGAACTGATTCTGCGCAAAATCGGGATTCAGCGTGACGCCATTGCCCTGCAGGTTGCCCGAGAGCGCGCCGTTCTTGCCGTAGTAGTGCACCGTGCCGCGCATGGTGTTGGTGCCGCTCTTGGTGATCACGTTCACGAATCCGCCGGCCGAGCGCCCAAACTCGGCGCTCGCGCCCGCGTTGGTCACCACCAGCTCCTGCACGGCGTCGAGATTGAACGTGAACGCCGGCCGCTGGCCTCCGCGTTGTTCGCCGAAGAACGGATTGTTGAAATCCGCTCCATCGACGCTGACGTTGTTGTAGGTGCCACGCTGGCCCGCGATGCTGATCACGTCGCCATCAGGTCCCTGCGTGCTGGCCACGTTCGGCGTCAGCAGCGTCAGCGCGAGGAAATTGCGCCCGTTGTTCGGCAACCCCTTCACGACTTCTTCCGACAGTGGCGTGGCGAAGTCACTGCGCGACGTATTCACTGGAGTACCGTCACGGTCGTCGACACGCACCGCCGCCAGTTCCACTGCCTGTCGTGTCACGCGCAGCGGGATGTCGAGTGCCTGTCCGACGCGAAGCGTGAGGTCGCGACGACTTACGGCCGCAAACCCAATGGCGCGCACACTCACCTCATAGCGACCCAGTGGCAACAGCGGAGCCGCATAGATGCCGCGGTCGCTGGTGCGCACTGTGCGCGTCACGTTGGTTTCCTGGTTGCGCAGCGTGATCAGGGCGCCCGCCACCGGCGCGTTCGCCTCGTCGGTCACGCGACCGCGAATGACGCCGGTGGTCGCCTGCGTCTGCGCGGACATCGAGTGCGGCAGCAGCAGGAGCGCAAAGAGCGCGAGCCACGCCGACAGGTGGCGGCGCAGGCATCGGATGAGGGGCATGGAGGGGAGTCCGGGGCAAGGGAACGTCGACAATCAGCCGCTGATGCGGCGATATGTCACAAACTTGCCACGAGCAGGTCAATTCGGCGACAGCACTTATGTAACAGCTGTATTGCCCGTCGCGGTGCCGGGGCACCGCGACGGGCAATGCGCATTTTTCAGAGCACCGATGGACGTCGCCATCGACGACCGGAGGGCTACGGCACCACCGTCGCGCGTTCCTCGAGCTTTGCCGCCCAGAGCCCCGAGTTGAAGTCGGTGAACAGGACCCGACCCTTCCACGGCATCGCATTCATCACGAACGGCGCGTTGGCCGTGAGTGCCTTCGGGTCGTACGGTTTGAAGACCGCGATCTCGCGACGCTGCTCTGCGAGGTTGCCCAGCAGCTCGCCGGAAACATCCACCACGCGCACGCCGCCGTCGTAGTACGCCTGATACAGCACGTCATTCTCCACGATGATGTCGTGCGCGCCGTAATCCTCGAGGTGGTAGCGTCCCACCTTTCTCATGTTCATCGGGTCGGTTGCATCCACGATGTGCACATACCCGCCCGACGTCTGCGCCACGCCGCCGGACTGGCCCAGCGTCGGTCCGTAGTTCGTGCCTTCCCACACACGCCCTGCACGATTCATCTCCTCATCACCGATGAACAGGTAGGTCTTGCCGCTGCTGGCCTGCACGTAGGGATAGATCTCGTGGCCCGAGTTGATCGGGAAGACGCTGATCAGCTTCGGCTTCTGCAGCGTGCCGCCGTACTTGCCGTTGCCCACGTCCACCAGCACCGTGCCCGCGCCACCCTGCGCCGAGTACGCGATGCCATCGCGAACCCAGAGGTCGTGGATGCGGGCGCCCGGGTGCTTGTACTCGCTTACGTAGCGCGGCTTCGTGATGTCCTTCGCGTCGATGATGACGTACTTCTCGCCGCCCGAGATGGCAAAAATGTTGTCGTTGGTGGCGAAGATGTTGTGCACGCCGCCGGTCAGCTGCTCGTTGAATACGCTGGCGATCGTCGGGTGCGCGGGCACGGCGAGGTCCAGGATCACGATGCCGTTCACGCGATTCGATGCCCCTTCGCGCGAGATCACGGCGAAGCGGCCGTCGGGCGACACGGTGACGTCGTTGATGGTGCGCGCATCGACACGGATCGAGTCCGTCTTCACGATGCTGTTCATGTCCGTGATGTCGAAGATCAGCGCATAGCCGTCGCCGCCCCACGTGCCCACGATGCAATAGTCGCGGCCATCCTTGCCTGTCCACGGCCAGAGGTCGGAGGTGGCGGTCGTGTTGATGATGCCGCGGCCGGTGATGGAGATGCGGCGGCGCACGTCGCGTGGCTTCACGTCCAGCACGGTGCGCGAGAGCGCTGTACCCGACTGCGCGATCAGCGTGAAATGCCCGGGTGCGTTGGCGGCGAATATCGGCGTGCCGTCGGGTGCACGATCGATGATGCCGGGACCACCTGGTGCCGCGGTGGAATCATCGGGCGTGTAGACGTAACTCCAATCCACTTTTGCATCGGTGATCGCCTCGCCATTCGCGCGGCGTGCAACCGCCTTCAGGTGCACCACGTCGCCGGTGCTGATCGTGGTCTCGCGAATGCTGGTCTCGATGCGGGCCACCGGGCTCGCCGCCACGGTGTAGCGCACCTGTGCCGTCATGCCCTCCGACTCGGCCGAGATCGCGACGGCGCCGGGTTTGACGCCGGTCACATTGCCGAAGCGGTCCACCGTCGCCACGCTGGCGTCGCTCGTGCGCCACGTGGCGCTCAGCCCCGGACGCACGCTGCCGTCGCCGTGCATGCCCTTCACGCCGTGCGCGAGCATCGTGCCCGTGTACAGTCGGCCCGCTTCCGTCGCGACCACCTCGAGCTTCGACAGCGCCGGCCACGAAATCGTCACCGGGATCTGCAGCGTGACGGCCGCAATGCCGCGGCCGGTGAACGCCGTCGCGACCACCACGTAGGAACCGGCACGAAGCGCCGTCAGGCGACCGTCGGCGTAGCGCACCGATTCGCGTGGACCGCCGATCCGCAGCGGCGCGTCGGCTACGACCTTGCCGGCCGAGTCGAATGCAGTGACCGTGAGCGCCACATTCTCGCCCGCTTTCATGGTCACGCGTGCCGGTTCGGCAACCAGGCGTGCCACGCCCACGGTGTACTGGGCGTGCAGGGCTGGCGACAGCGCCAGCGTCGTCGCGACGGCTGCGGTGACGCGACGGAAGAAGCGCACTACGTTCATGATACGAACTCCCCGGATCGGGTGGAGTACTGCACGGCACCACGGCTGCAGCTGTCTCACTTCGCGCCGCACTGGCGGCGCATCGAGCGATCAGAATGGCCCACGTCGAATCTCCCCGCAAGACGAACCGGCCCGCCGCGCGGCTCCTCCTTGGCGCATTGGCACTGGCCGCAACGTCGACACTCGCATCGGCTCAGGCGGCGACAAGTCGCTCCGCTCGCAAGGCCGCGCCGACGCCACGTGCCACGGGTATTCTGCCTGCAACGGCGACCTACTGGATCTACGTCGGCGCCGAATCCGCCGATCGCATGTATCGCGTGCGATTCGGACCCGCTGGCGCCGTGGTCGAGAAGACGATCGGCATCGGTGAACTCGCCGCCGAGATGGAGGGTCCGCACGGATTGCAGGTCTCGCCTGACGGCAAGTGGCTGTTCATGACCACCGGTCACGGCACGCCGGACGGCAAGCTCTGGAAGTACGATCTCGGCCCCGACACGCTGGCTGGTCCCGCCATCTCGCTCGGCAAGTTCCCGGCTTCGCTCGACCTCACGCCCGATGGACTGTATTCGTTTTCCGCCAACTTCAACCTGCATGGCGAGATGGTGCCGAGCAGCATCAGCGTGGTGTACACGCCCACGATGACGGAAGTCGCGCAGGTCGAGACCTGCACCATGCCGCATGGCAGCCGCATCTCGCCCGACGGCAGCATGCATTATTCCGGCTGCATGATGGATGATCAGCTCGTGGAACTCGATACACGCCGCTTCGCCGTGGTGCGCCGCTTCTCGCTGGCAAAGGGCAAGGAAGGTCCGGTCAGCACGACCGCGGCCGCGCACGCAGGCCATGACATGTCGACCATGAGCCGTGCACCGGGTGCTGCTGCTGCTGCACCGGTGCAGATGGACATGTCGCAGGGCCACGGCATGACGATGTCCTCGACCTGCTCGCCGACCTGGGCGCAGCCGTCGGCAGATGGTACGGTCGTCTTCGTCGCGTGCAACAAGGCCGACGAGATCATCGAGGTGAATCGCGCCACCTGGTCCATCAGCCGTCGCATGGCGACCGGCCGCGGACCATACAACCTCGCCGTCACCGCCGACGGCAAGTACCTCGTGGCGACCTTGAAGCAGGCAGCGGGCGTGGAAGTGTTCGACCTCGCCAGCGGCACGAGCGTGGGTCGCATTCCGACATCCACGACCGTTGCGCATGGCGTCGCCGTGAGCCCCGATTCGCGGTATGCGTTCGTGAGCAGTGAAGGCGTGGGCGCCGCGCCGGGCAAGGTGGACGTGTACGACATCCGCGCCCGCGTGAAGGTCGCGACGGTCGACGTGGGGCAGCAGGCCAGCGGCATCACGTTCTGGAAGATGGAAGGGAAGTAGCACCGGCACTGCAATACCTTTCGGTCATGACGCCCACATTCCGCACGACCCTGATCCGCGTGATGAGCATCCAGCTCGCCGCGCTGCTGCTGCTCTGGCTGTTGCAGTCGCACTACGCGGCCTGAGCCGTCATGCACTGGATCAACTGGGTCGTCGTGGCGGTCTATCTCGTGATCGTCGTCGGCGACAGTCTGCGACGCACTCGCGGCACGAAGAACATCGAGGGCTACTTCCTCGCCAACCGGAGCTTGCCCTGGTGGGCCGTCGGCCTGTCGGTCATGGCCACGCAGCTCTCTGCCATCACGCTGATCGGCACCACGGGTCAGGGCGCGACCGATGGCCTGCGCTTCGTGCAGTTCTACTTCGGGCTGCCGATCGCGATGGTCATCCTTGGTGTCACGCTCGTGCCCTTCCTGCATGGTGCGAAGGTGTACACGGCCTACGAATTCCTGGAGCGCCGCTTCGATGCGAAGACGCGCTCACTCACCAGCCTCCTCTTCCTGCTCTCCCGCGGCATGTCGTGCGGCACCATCATCGCCGCGCCGAGCGTCGTGCTGTCGTCGATCTTCGGGTGGGACCTGGCATGGTGCGTGGCGTTGATCGGCCTGCCGACGGTGACCTACACCGTCCTTGGCGGTGTGCAGGCGGTGGCGTGGGCCGACGTGAAGCAGATGTTTGTCGTGGCCGGCGCCATGCTGTCGATCATCACGATCCTGATCGTGCGCATGCCGATCCCGCTCGATGACGCGCTGCACATCGCCGGCGCCGCCGGCCGCCTGCAGGTCTTCGACTTCTCCTTTGACCTGTCCCGGACGTACACCTTCTGGTCGGGCATCCTCGGCGGCACCTTCCTGATGCTGTCGTACTTCGGCACGGACCAGAGCCAGGTGCAGCGCTACCTCGCCGCAAAATCGGTCGACGAGGCGCGCAGTTCGCTGCTGATGAGCGCGTACTGGAAGATTCCGCTGCAGGCGCTGATCCTGCTCACCGGCGTGCTGGTGTTCCTATTCTATCTCTTCACGCCCGCCCCGCTGCTCTACAATCCGCGCCACAGCGCCGAGGTGCAGGCAAAGGAGCCGGCGGTGTTTGCCGACCTGCAGGCGCGCTATGCCAATGCCATCGCCGCTCGGCAGCTGGCGGCACGCCAGGCCACCACCGCTCGCCACGGCGGAAGCGAGACGGCAGTTCGTGGCGCGCTGGATCAGTTCCGCGCCGCCGAAGCCGGTGTCACGACCATCCGCACCGAAGCGCTGGCCGCCGCCGCGCGTGTTAGCGGTGAGTCGTCGCGCGACGTCAACTACATCATCCCGCGCTTCGTCACAGAACAGCTGCCACTTGGCTTCGCCGGCCTGTTCCTCGCCGCCGTGCTGGGCGCAGCCATGTCGAGCGTCGCCGCCGAGCTGAACTCGTTGTCCACCGCCACGGTCGTGGACTTCTATCAGCGCTGGTTCGTGCCAGCCGCGAGTGACCGGCACTACCTGAACGTCTCCAAGATCTCCACCGCGATCTGGGGCGTCTTTGCCTGCGTCGTCGCGACGTACGCTGCGACGCTCGGCTCATTGATCGAAGTCGTGAACCGATTCGGCTCGTTTTTTTACGGCTCCATCCTCGGCATCTTCATCCTCGCAATGATTCCGCGCGCCCGTGCCGGCGGCGCGTTCCTCGGCATGCTGTGCGGCATGGGCGCCGTCGCGGCCGTCGCGATCTGGGTGCCGAGCATCAGCTTCCTCTGGCACAACCTGATCGGCGCGGTCGTCGTGGTCGCCGTCGGCATGCTGTTGAGCCTTGGTGGTGGCGCGCAGGCGGCACCCGTCACGTCATCCCGAGCGGCTGCATGAAGCAAGCGATCGTCGTGCCCATCATCTGCGTGCTCGGCCTCGTTGCAAGCCTTGGCGCCACCATGCAATCGCGCGAGTCGGTGGACATTCTCATCACCGGCGGCACGATCATCACGATGGATTCGGCACGACGCGTGCTCGATGACGGCGCGATCGCGATCCGCGGTGACCGCATCGTCGCCATCGGGCCGACACGTGCGCTCACGGACCGCTTCATCGGCCGCGATCAGATCGATGCCAAGCGGAAGATCATCATGCCGGGTCTGATCGATGGCCACGGACATGCAGGCCACGGCCTGGTGAAGTCGCTCGGCATGGACACCGAGAAGTGGTATCCTGCCACCGAACAGATCTACGCACGCGGTTCGACGGTGGAGTTCTGGCGCGCCGAGGCGCTGCTGACCGGTGTGGAGCGCGTGCGTTTCGGCGTGACCACCGCGCTGAGCATGTTCGGCGGTGGCGACATGATCATGCGCACGGACGACCAGAAATACGGCGATGCGTACATGAAGGCCACGCAGGATGTCGGCATCCGCTTCGTGCTTGCGGTCGGGCCGCGACGCCTGCCGTTTCCGAAAACCTATACCGAGTGGAACGGCGATTCGTCGCGCGACGTCAGCGTCACGTTCGCGCAGCAGCTCGCGGTGTCCGAGGCGCTCATCAAGCGTTGGCATGGCACTGCCGACGGACGGCTCAACATCGCGGTCACGTTCCCCACGCACATTCCTGCCGAGAATCGTGTCAGCGGTGCCGCGCTCGACGAACTCAAGTCGCAGGCTCGCACGACCCGCGAGCTGTCACGCAAGTACAAGTTGCTGTTCACGCAGGATGGTCACACCACTGGCTCGGTGACGTTCGCCGATGCGCTCGGGCTGCTTGGGCCGGACGCGATCCTCTCGCACGCCACCGAGTTCACTGACGAGGAGATCGCGACGCTCGCGCGCACCCGCACGCGCATCGTGCACAACCCCAGCGCGAATGCCGCGACGCGGCGCCGGTTTCAGCTCGTCGAACTGCTCGATGCCGGCGTGACCGTGATGCTCGGCTCCGACGGTGTGGCGCCGGATCGCAGTTACGACATGTTCCGCCACATGTTCCAGGCCATGCGCTATCACCGCTTCTACTGGCGCGACACGAACGTGCTGCCCGCCGGCAAGGTGCTGGAGATGGTGACCGTCGACGCGGCGAAGGCGCTCGGCATGGAGAAGGACATCGGCTCGCTCGAAGTCGGCAAGAAGGCAGACATCATCCTGATCGACTGGTGGCGGCCGCACATGGTGCCCATGAACATGCCGCTGTACCGCGTGGCGTACTTCGCGAATGGCAACGATGTCAGCACCGTCCTCGTGAACGGGCGCGTGCTGATGCGCGACCGACGCGTGCTCTCGGTGAACGAAGACGAGGTGCTGACGATGGCCGAGCGCGAGGCGAATGCCGCCATCGCGCGCAGTGGACTCAAGGGCCTCGTGGAAACCCCGGAAGGATTCTGGGGACGGAGCCGCCTGCCGAAGCAGAAGCCGTAAGGTCTTGCAGCAGCGCGGGTGCGTGCCGGTGCCCGCTATCGCTGTGGTTCACGCAGCAGCCGCGGTCTGTCGGGCGCGTCGGCCAACATGTCGCGCGGCGGTGCGGCCGCGAGTTCCGTGGCCATGCGCGCGATCGCGTCGAACTGTTCGCTGCGGTTGCGCGACCACCGTGGCAACGACAGGAACGGCCATACGGCGAGTGCACCGCTGATCGCGACAGGGATTCCGGCCAGCAGCAGCAGCACCGGCTTCGCAGTCGATGCGGCATACAGGGATGCGGCGTAGATCATCGCGCCGGCGCTGCCCACCAGCGGCGCGCGCAACGCCCCTTCCTTCTGCGTCGACATGCGCAGGCGGTCACCCGCCGCCGTCGGCTCCACGGCAATGCGCAGCCGCCCGTTGCGCCACTCGCGGATCACGCCACTGCGTTGCTCCTTGCCATGCGCATTGAATGTCGCACGCAGCGTCGAGACGAGCACGTCCCACGCGGCATCGGTGAGCACGCCGGGCAGCACCACGTCCTTTGCGATGCCGATCGGCAGGCCAAGGCTCGTCTCGACGCTCGCGGGACGTAGTGCACCGTTCGCCGATTCGATCAGCGCGCGTCGCACGGCATCGGGTGCAAGGCCGACATCAGCTGCGATCTCGTGCACCTGCGCGACGGTCAGCCCCTGCTGCGCGCTCTCCTCGGCGGCACGCTTGAGCACCGCGGTCACTTCGGACTCGTTCAATCGGCGTGTCTCATCCATGCGTCCGGTCCGGTGAAAAGCTCGAGTCACGCATGCAACGCCGCTGGTGCGCGGCGCTCGTATGGCTGCCGCAAGTTATCGCGCGACCGGATTCGCTTGCCCGCCGTTCGGGCAGGGCGCCATCACGGGGCACGGGTGCCCTGCACGTCCGCGTCCGCACGTCAGAACGGCGCCGCAGACTCCACGCGCAGTCGCGCACCCGTCACCGGATGCTCGAACGACAGCAGTTCGGCGTGCAGCATCAGTCGCTCACCCTCGCGGGGCGCGGCTCGCCCGTAGAGCCGGTCGCCCACGATCGGTGCATTCAGGCCTGACGGATGCGCCGCATGCACGCGCAACTGGTGCGTGCGTCCCGTGTGCGGATGGAGCGCTACCTTCGTGCGTCCATCGCGTCGATCCAGCACATGCCACGCCGTGACCGCCGCCTTTCCATGCACCGCGTCGTGAATCTGTCGCGGCCGGTCGTCGATGTCGGTGCGCAGCGGAATCTCGATCATGCCCGCGTCGCCGGCGACATCACCATCCAGCCACGCCACGTAGCGCTTCTCCACTTCGCGCAGCGAAAACAGGCGCTGCAGCGCGGAGAACGTCACCGGATCCTTCGCGGCCAGCAGCAACCCCGACGTGTCCAGGTCCAGGCGATGCACGACCAGCTGCCCGGTCGACTGCGGATGACGCGCACGCAGCCGCGTCGACACCGAATCCTGCAGCAGCCCGCTGCGTCCCGGCACCGACAGCATGCCTGACGGCTTGTCGACGATCACGAGCTGCGCATCCTCGAACACCACCGCCGGCTCCGTCAACGGAAAGCGCGCCGCGCCGAACAGGGGCGGTGGATCGGCGGGCAGCCCGCGCAGCATGTGTGCGAGAATCGGCCCGCATTTGCCATGACAGGCCGGATAGAACGAACCCGCGCGCCGGTCGCCCGAGCGGGGCGGCGCGCCCCACCAGAACTCCGCCAGTGCCAGCGGGCGCAGCCCGTGTCGATACGCAGCGGCGAGCAGCTTGGGTGCAGCACAGTCGCCAGCGCCCGCGGGCGGTTTCGCCGGTGCGAAGATCTCGTGCAGTGAGCGCACCGCGCCCGTCGCATCGCAGAGGCGATACGTCGCCTGAATCAGCGGCATCAGCTCGCGTGATCGCGCCGCGCGCGCGTCGTCGAGTCGCTGGTGTGCCATGTCGCCGGTTAAGCGGGCGGGATCGTTCGCACAGGTCTCGAGGTCCGCTGTGAAGCGCAGCATCTCCGCCTCGCCCGGAATCCAGATCGCATCGCGCGACGCGACGTCGAAGGCCGGTGGCGCCCAACCATCCAACGTCCACGTGCCCGTCAGCATGCCCGAAAAGGCTCGCAGGTAGCCCAGCGTGCCGTCTGGCGCCTCCGCGACCAGCACCCCGAACATCTTGCCACCCACTGCATCCTGCAGCCCCCACGTGGCTGCTGCGGGCGACTGCAGCAGCGCGATCAGCTCCACCGCCGCACGACGGGCCAGCGGATGCACCGCTGCCCGGTCGAACGGGCTCGGGAAGCGCGACGGCACGTCGTGCGCCAACGGTGCAGGCGAGAAGGGAATCACGTGGTTGCCTGTGCCGGCGCCGCGCCAATGACCGTGAGCATGCACGCATGCTAGCGGGGTCGTGCTGGCGGCTCCAGCTTGCAGCATGTCCATAAGCGCGCTCGTCGACGTGATCCCGGCTCCTGCCGCCATGCATCTCGCATGATCCGCAGTCAGTCACTGCGCGTCCTGCTCGCCCTTGCCCTCGGACTCGCGCTCGGCATGACTGTCGAGACCATGGGTGATGCGCGTTTCGCGCAGCTGGTGCCGATTGCCGATGTCGTCGGCACGCTCTGGACGAACGCTATTCGCATGACGGTCATTCCACTCGTCGTTGCGTTGACCATCGCATCCGTAGCCAGCGGCGGTGCGACGGCCGACCTGCGCCGCGCAATGGCGCGCGCGATCGCGGTCTTCCTCGTGCTGCTGATCGGCGGCGGACTGCTGGCACTGGTCATCGGCGAGCTCGCCTTCGCCGATTTCACGCTCCCAGCTGACGTCGCGGCACGCATCCGCGATACGGCCACCGCAGCGGGCAGCACGCCGAAACTTCCCACGCTGGGCCAGCGACTGGTGGAGATGATTCCGTCCAATCCGGTGAAGGCCGCTGCCGATGGCGCACTGCTGCCGCTCGTCGTCTTCTCGCTGGCACTTGGCTTCGCACTCAAGCGTATTGCGGCTGATCGACGTGCGGCCGTCATCACCCTCTGCCGGGGCATCAGCGATGCGCTGCTGGTGGTGGTGGGCTGGGTGGTGGCAGCGGCGCCGATCGGCGTCTTTGCGCTCGCCTTCGCGCTCGGCGCACGACTCGGCATTGCCAGCGTGGGCGCCCTCGCACGCTACATCGCAACGCTGTCGGTGGTGCTGATCACCTTCACGCTGGCGCTGTATCCGGTGGTGGTGCTGTTCGGACGCGTGCCGTTCCGACGCTTCCTCGCTGCCGCCGCACCCGCGCAGGCACTCGCGGCGGGATCGCGCTCGTCATTGAGTGCGCTGCCGATGATGATCAGCGCTGCCAGGGAGAAACTCAGACTCGATGCCACCGCCAGTGGATTCGTATTGCCGTTCGCCGTGTCCATCTTCCGCGTCAACGTGCCCATGGCGTGGGTGGTGGGCGTGATCTTCCTTGGCAAGTTGTACGGCGTCGAAATTGGTGTGGTGACGTTGCTGACGGTGATCGTCACGTCCACGCTGCTCAGCTTCAGCGTGCCGGGCATTCCCTCTGGTAGCCTCTTCATTCTGGCGCCGGTGCTGGTGAATCTCGGCCTGCCCGCCGAGGCGGTCGGCATCTTGATCGCGGTGGATGTGGTGCCCGACATCTTCAAGACCACCGCCAACGTTACCGCGCACCTGACGGTGGCGGTGCTGGCCAGCGGGGCGCCGACGCTTGCTGCGGCGCATGCCGCCGACGATGGAGACGTTGCGCCGAGCGCGTGACGTGATGCACGCGGCAGATCACGGCGGTTGCCGCTGTCAGCACCTGCGCTGACATTGCACCATGACCGCGCCAGACATGAGCGTTGCACCACTCTCGCCCGAGACGACCCGTCGGCTCCGCGAACTGAACGATCGCTTCACCGACATCGGTGCCGCCGAGAGAGCGAACTACCAGATCTACCTCACGGATCACACCGGATCACATCGCGAGGCACCATCGCTCCGGTAGCGACCGTGCTACTCCTCCACGCCCGCCACCAGCGCCGCCTGGAACCGCTCCCGCTGCTGCAGCATCCCATCTCGAATCCGCTCCCACACCTGCGGCGGAAACTCCGGCGGCAGCTGCGGTTCCACTGTCGCCAGTGTTGCCGGCACGCCGTCCACCATGGCGATCATCGCATCGAAGAGACCGGGCACACCGGTGCTGAGTGCGAGGCGCCGCCAATGTGTGAGGTGAATCTTGTTGAGGTGTCGGTGAAGCCCGGAGCTGCCGCGAACACCCATCGCCAGCTTCACCGTCGAGAGGTGCATCTCCCTGGCGCCCGGTCCAATGATGGGCCACGCGGACAGCACATCGTACAAGGGCGTCAGGCGGTAGCGACCACCAGCGAGAATGCTGATCGAAAAGTTCTTCGCATGCCCATCGGGTGCCGCGAGCAGCCAGAACGCGAGCTGCGCCAGCACGAAAGTCCGGGCGTCGGTCTCTGGCGCCTCGCCTCCGGCCAGCAGCGCGAGGATACGCGCGAGCCCGGGGCCTCCATCACTCTCGTATTTGAGTGATGCCGCCGTGCCGGTTGCCTGACAGCAGTCTTCCTGTGGCAGTCGCGCAATCCATGCGTTGCCGTCAGTGACCGTCGGTCGACGGTCGAATCGCTCCACAATCAGCGCCTTCACCTCGTCCTGCGAACCGGGAAACCTGCCGATTTCGCTCGCTGCGACCGACAGCCCCATTGCCCCGAGTAAGCGCATGCAGAGCCACTCGTTCTC
>ENA-OFCX01000124-OFCX01000124.1-metagenomes-genome-assembly--contig:-NODE-124-length-41856-cov-4.408459_pt1 | contig 41856 bp, 33 predicted proteins | sample MGYA00153384_OFCX01 | MGnify analysis MGYA00153384
CAATGTCGCCATGCTCGCGTATGCCGCCATCGGCAATGATGGGCTTGGTCGCCACGCGGGCGCACCACTTGAGCGCCGACAGTTGCCAGCCGCCGGTGCCAAAACCGGTCTTGAGTTTGGTGATACACACCTTTCCCGGTCCGATACCGACCTTGGTGGCGTCCGCACCCCAGTTCTCCAGGTCAATCACTGCCTCCGGTGTGCCCACGTTGCCAGCGATCACGAGCCGCAAAAATTCTGAAGCGCACCATGCGTAGTCGGATCAAGTCATCCAGCGGCTGGTCGACACTGGCAGGGGATCGGGGCGACACCAGCTGCCGCACGACACACCCGCCATACGGTTCATTCTCCATGCGCTCCATGTTCAAGGGACTGCGCGGCAAGCTGCTCGTCGCCGCAGGCCTTCCGCTGCTGGTCGCCATCGTCTTCGCGGGCGTCGTGATCGCGAACGAGTTCCGGATCTGGCGCGGCGGGCGCGAGCTGGAACGGATTGCGACCCTGCTCCAGTCGACGACCGCGCTCGTGCACGAGCTGCAGACGGAGCGCGGCCTCTCCGTGGCCTATCTCGCGAGCGGCGGCACGAAGGGCGCATCCGAGCTCGCGGCGCAGCGACAGCGCGCTGACAGCACGCGTGACGCGTACCGCGCCTCGATGGCGACGACCAGGCTCGCAAAGCTTGCCGCGACCGCCGTGCGCATCGAGAGCGCCATCGACTCCGTAGCGCTGATCCGCTCCTCGGTCGATGCCCGCAGCGTCACCGCCGTCGCGGCGTTCGATCGCTACGCATCGAACATCAAACGTGTCATGGACGGCGTGGTCGGCTTTACCGCGACCATCACGGATCCCGATGCACGCGCGGCAATCCGCGTCATCGATGGCGTGGGTCAGCTGAAGGAATGGTCGGCACGCGAACGCGGGCTGCTGGTGTCCGTCTTCACGCTCGGGAGTTTTTCTCGCCTCGATGTCTACAAGGCCTGGGTGAGCGCCGTCACGGGTCAGGAGATCGCCAGTGAGCAGTTGCGCGGCGCAACGCTGGCCGGGATTTCGGAGGCGCTGGATGCCATCGCCCGGAGCAAGGCGGCGGTACGCATCCGGGAGCTGCGCGACGTGGCATCGGCTGGCGCATCGGGCGCGCCTGTCGCGGGTGATGGTGCGGAGTGGTACGTGGTCAGCACGTCGGCCATCGAGGCTCAGCGACGCATCGAGGTCGATCTCACCACGCGCATGCACGAGCGTGCACGTGCAGCCGCAAGTCGTGCGCTGCTCGTGCTGCTCGCCGTGCTCCTCGGCAGCATCACGGTGCTCGCGGTCTCGGTCACCACTGCCGTCCAGACCATCCGCAACGTGCTGCGCGTGACGGAGCGCGTCACGCAGCGCACGCAGCAGGTGCAGTCGCAGCTGCTGGTGCAGATCCAGGATGTGCTCAACCGCCTGTCCAGCGGCAAGTTCGACGGCACCATCGATGACAACATCCCGCTGCTGGCCATCGTGAGCAATGACGAACTGGGTGTCATGGCTGACAGCCTTGACGGCATGATCACCGCATCGCGCGGTACCGGCGTCGCGGTCGCGCTGCTGCAGGAAACGATGCGCGCACTGGTGCAGACCAGCCGACAGATGGCCGATTCCGCCGTGGCCGGTACGCTCACGATGCGTGCCGACCCGGATGAATTCGAAGGCGAGTTCCGCGACCTCGTGCACGAACTGAACCGCATGCTCGACGCGATCGAGGCTCCGATCACGGAAGCCAAGCGCGCGTTGCAGGGCATGGCGGACCGCGATCTCGAGGTTCGCATGGCTGGCCGCTATCAGGGCGACTACGATGCCATCGCGCAGTCCGTCAATGCGGCCGCCGAGCAGCTCTCCGTCGCCATGCGGCAGGTGCGGCAGTCGGTATACCAGGTGTCCAATGCGTCGGAACACATTGCGGCAACCAGTGAAACGCTGGCCCATGATGCACAGAAGCAGGCACAGGCCATCTCCGCCGTGGACCAGGCGGCGCAGCACCTGGCGCAGACGGCCGAACGTGTGGCACGCAGCGCGTCCGACGTGACGTCACTGGCCGGCACGGCCCGCGAGAATGTGCTGACCGGTACGCGCGTCACCGAACAGCTGGGCGCTGCGATCACGCGCATCAAGGAATCGAGCGACGCCACGAGCCGCGTGGTGAAGACGATCGACGAGATCGCATTTCAGACGAACCTGCTGGCCCTCAACGCCGCGGTGGAAGCGGCACGCGCCGGTGACGCAGGTCGCGGCTTCGCGGTGGTGGCGGAGGAAGTGCGAGCGCTTGCGCTTCGGAGCGCCGAAGCCGCGCGCAGCACCAGCGCCATGATCGAAGCGGCGGTGAAGGATGCAGATCGCGGTGTGACGCTGCGTGACGACGTGCACAAGGTCCTCGCGTTGATCGCGGATGCCGTGGAACGCGTCGATGAAACGGCCGCCAGCATGACGATGGAGATCACGGCGCAGCGCGACCAGGTGCGCGACATCACCGGCCGGATGAGTGAGCTGAACAGCCTCGCGCAGTCGGTTGCCGCAGGCGCGGAGGAAGGTGCCTCGGGCGCCGAGGAGATGCGCGCGCAGGCAACGAAGCTCGGCGAGGCCGCGCAGGGATTCAGGACGCGTGACCTGGAGACTCGACAGCCGCAGGGTTCCGTTAAGACGCGCGGCGCCGTGAAGCGACCACCCGCACGCCAACCAAAGGCCGCGGCCGGCGCCGCACCGCGAGGCAACGCACATCTCGTCGAAGCGTGACGAGACGCGCACGGCATCGGCGACTCGCGGAGCGTGTGCAGGCGTTCGCAGGGCTCACCGCCGTGCGTTCAGTTCCTGCGTGCCCGACCTTCGCGCGTCGCGGGTGACGAGTCGGTCACGCCGACACGCGCCGTATCTCGTGCCGCGTCACCCACCGCACGCACCGGATCGGTGCGACGTGTCAGTGCGACATTCGCGGCGATCCACACCGTGGATGGCGTGACTGACACGCCGCTCGGTGTCACCGTCAACGCCAGCTGTCGCCCCGCGACAGGTACCGCGGTCTCGACGGACACCGGCAACGTGATTCGCCGGAAGAAGCGCTGCGGGATCTTCACGTTGAAGCCACGGGCAACGAGTTCCTGGATTCGCTCACTGGCCTTGGAACGGTTGACCGCATATCCGCACAGGCCCGTGCGCGTGGCCAGCGCGGAATCCAGTGCGGCGACGGAGCTCGCGGCAGGCTCGATGAAGAGTCGGATTGCGAGGCCAGGAAAATCCGGGTCAGCCAGCACCGATCCATTCACGGAGCTGAGCAGAATGCGGCCCCGGGCCAGATAGGTGCGCGCCCGCACCTGCCCCGTCACGTTGCGCTCCACGGTCATGTCGCCGCACACGGGGCCAGCAAATCCCTTCGATTCCCATGCGGCCTTGACGTGCGCAACGCCAGTGCCGTTCGCGACACGCACCGGCACCTGCAGGCCGATGACATCGCCGCCGAACGCCAGCTCCGGGACACCGGGCTGCAGGCGTCCCTGCACATCGTTCAGCGTGACGTCCAGCTCGTACGTGCCAACGTGGCGCTTGCCGAAGAATCCAAGCCGCGCCCGCACGTCACCGGTCTTGTGCAGCCGGATCTGCGGCAGCTTCAGGTCCACGTCATGGAACCAGCCCGTCACCACGCCGCGCACCACATTGTCCACGAACTGCGTCGGCAGCGCGATCACGATGTCGCCATCAGGCCGACGGTCGAGCAGGTCACTGGTGAGTGCCGCCTCTGCAACGATGGCGCGCAACGAATCACGCACACGCGTCAGCTTCACGATTTCACGGGTGACGTCGGTCTGCTCCTCACGCTCGGCCTTCGGACGGAACCGGATCGCGAGCATCCCGACCAGCAGTACCGGCAGGGCCACCACAATTCCAAGCGCGATGAGCACCGTGCGCTTCACGGCGCCGCCTGTGTGACGGTGGCGAAGGCACCGAGTTCGATACGCAAGATGATCCAGAGCCTGTTCTGGAACGCGATCACCCGCGATGCGGCCACCGTCAGCGGGGCAATGCTCGGCTGCACGGTGAGTGCACCTTCGGGACCGAATCCCGGCAAGCGCATGTCCTGGTCCAGGTGCACCGGCACCGCAACCGACGGCAGGCTGGCCGTGAGTTCCGGCAGGCTGCGCGACACGATGCTCTGCAGCACGCCGATCACGTACGGATCGAACGCGTCCGGTGTGCCGGTCGGCGTGTCGAGCAGCACATCGTCGATGCTGATACGCGCCTGCAACGCGTGCGACGAATCGATCACGAACTTGTCCAGTGCGCCACGAAGCCGCATGGCCGCCGATACGCGCGGATACTTCGTGCGCTGCACCTGCCCGACGATGTCCACGCGCGCGACGTTGGCGCGAAATGCGACGGTCGCGCTGGTGAACGTCACGCGAATCTGGTTGGGCAGGCGAACCGTGACCGGAAACGCTTCGTCGATCAGCGACTTGAGCAATGTGTCGGTGACGCTCACGAGCACTTCGTGCTGGCGGTCCATCAGCTTGCCGGGCGCAATCGCTTCGAGCGCCCGCAACCCGCTCACCTCGCGCCGAAGCTGGTCACGCACGACAATGCGCTCCTGCGCCAGCGGATCGGTGCGTGTGCACGCGCACACTGCAAGGAGCGACACGAGGAATGCACGTCTCACAATTCAGGGCAGCGACAGGGTACACGGCACGCGGATGACATCGAAAACAATATGCCGGATCACTCGCGGTCAGCGAGCTGGTGTGTCGCCGACCGCTCGGGCATCCAGCTACTCAAACATCACCGGCAGTGTCACGCCAAGCCGCGCCGCCTTCGCGGCGAATGCACTGAGGTCGGTGGCCACCAGCGCGCCGAACTGCTGCTTCAGCCCATCCAGCTGCGTGCGCAGCATGCCGTAGACCGCGGTGTGCTGGTCGGTGGGCCGGAAGTCGGAGCTGGACGCAGATACATCACTGCCCACCGACGCAAGCTTTTCGTACAGCTGGTTCGGCGTCCGGAACGCGTCTTCGCGTGCGCCGGTGAGTGTGATGTCATACAACTTCCGCTCGATGTCGATGACCTTGCGCTCGACCGAATCGATCTCCTTCAGGAACACCTCGGCATCCACGATCGATAAATCGCGACCCGGAGACGGGCCATACTCGCGGGCGTCGCGGAGCTTGTCGCGCACCGTGGTGCGCAGCTGCTCGAAGCCACGACGATTCCACTCCGACTCGTCGATCAGGGCCACGGTCTCGTTCATCGCATCACGGATACGGAGCGCGAGTGCAACCTGCGCGCCGATGTCGGCGTCGGTGCCATCGCTGTTCGGGTCGCGTCGCACCTCGACGCGCTGGCGCAGCGTGTCGCCCTTCCACGCCATGGCCACCGTGTAGGTGCCGGGTGCCACGAGCGGTCCCACCTGGCCGCCGAGCAGGTCCAGGTCCCACGCGACCAGCGGGCGCGAGTCAGTCATTCTGAGCCAGGTATTGCCCGGCGGTGCCGTACGCAGCTTGGCCTTCCGCGGACCGTCGTGCCGCAGGTCCCACAGCGCGCGATTCAGGCCGCGCGTCGCCGGAGCAGTGGCAAACTTCCGGATCATCGCACCCGACGCATCGTACACGCGGAAGCGCACGGAATCCCTCGCCGTGGAATCCGTCGGCAGCCGTGCGATCGTGTAGTTGATCGTCGCGGCCAGCGGCGGATCCTCGCCATTCACCAGCGAACCCGGTGATCCCGTGGGCGTGGCCACGCGGCGGAAGCGGTAGGTCGCGCGCATGGGCAGCAACGCGACCGGCTTCGTCGCAATGGTATCCGCCAGCGCGCGCAGGTACGAGATGTCATCCGCGATGTAGAATCCACGCCCGTACGTCGCCACGACCAGGTCGTGGAAATGGCCCTGCACCTGCAGCCAGCTCACCGGCGCATGCGGCAGTCCACCACCATTGATCTCGATGAAGTGCGCCCCGTCATCCAGCGACACATACAGGCCGTTCTCGGTGCCCGCGTACAACATGCCGCGACGGACGGGATCCTCGCGTACCACATGCACGTAGCTGAACACGCTCTTCGGAATGTCGCCACCGAGTCGCGTCCAGGTGCGGCCGAAATCCGAGGTGCGATAGATGTAGGGATCGCGATCGTTGATCAGGTGTGCATCGACCGACATGTACGCGGTGCCCGCATCGAACTTGCTTGGCTCGATGTTGGAGATGGTGCTCCACTTGGGCAGGCCCGGCACGTTCGCGGTCAGGTTCGTCCATGTCTTGCCCGCATCACGCGTCAGGTGCACCAGTCCATCCATCGTACCGGCCCAGATCACTCCCTGCTGCAGCGGTGACTCCGCAATGGCGAACAGCACCGTCACGTTCTCGACGAACAGGTTGTCCGTCACGAGTCCACCCGACGAGCCCTGCTTCGTGACGTCGTTGGTGGACAGGTCCGGTGAGATGATCGTCCAGCTCTGCCCGCCGTCCGTCGTGCGATGCATCACCTGCGAGCCTACGTACACCGTGTTGTGGTCGTGCGGCGAAATGTGGATCGGGAATGTCCACTGGAAGCGATACTTCATGTCCTTCGGCGCCACGCCGTAGCCGGCCTCGGGCCATGGTTCCACGGCGCGTGACATGCGCGTCTGCAGATCGAAGCGCTCGAGCCCTGCGTCGTAACAGCCGCTCCACACCGTACGATTGTCCACCGTATCCGGAACCGCCCAACCGCTCTCGCAGCCGCCGACCGCACTCCAGACGCCCACGGTGCGATTGCCGCGCGAGTTGCTCGTGCCGCCGTACGAATAGCCGTCCTGCCGATTGCCGTAGAGATTGTACGGAATTTTCGTGTCGGTCGCGACATGGTACATCTGCGCGTTCGGCAGTGCGATGCGGGTGAACGTCGTGCCCCCGTCGATCGTGATGCCCACGCCGCCATCGTCACCCACCATGAAGCGGTCGGCATCCGACGGGTCCCACCAGATGTCGTGCAGGTCACCACCGGCACGCGGCGGGTTCGGCATCTTCGTGATACCGCCATCGCTGGTGCCCACGAAGCGCACGCCGACCACGAAGAGCTTGTCCGCATCACGCGGACTGATACCGAATCGCGTGTAGTACTGCGGACGCTCCAGCAGGTCGTGATCGCGGTTCACCGCGCGCCAGCTGCGGCCACCGTCATCCGAGCGATAGAGCGCCGGCTCCTTCATCTCGATCAGCGCGTACAGGCGACGTGCATCTGCGCGCGCCACGCCGACGGCGATCTTACCCATCGTGCCCTGCTTGGGCAGTCCCTTGCCCCATCCCTGCCCGTTCGCGCCGCCATCCAGGCGCACCCACGTGTCGCCACCGTCACGCGACATCCAGAGACCACTGCCTGCGCCGCCGGAGTTCTTGTCCCACGGCACGATGTACTGTTGCCAGCTGGCGGCGAAGAGCACGCGCGGGTTGGTGGGATCCATCGCGACGTCGATGATGCCGGTGCTGTCATTCACGAACAGCACCTTCTTCCACTGCCTGCCCCCGTCGATGGTGCGCCAGAGCCCACGATCCGCCTGCGGCCCGTAGCCATGTCCCTGCGCGGCGGCATACACGACGTTCGGGTCGGTCGGATGAATGAGCACGCGCCCGATGCGGCCCGTGTTCTCCAGTCCCATGCGATCCCAGTGCTGCCCCGCGTCGGTCGAACGATAGATGCCATCGCCGATGGAGACGTTGCTGCGCAGGAAGGTCTCACCGGTGCCGAACCAGACGACGTTCGGATCGCTGGCCGCCACCGCCACCGCGCTGACCGACGACACGCGCAACGAGTCGGTCACCGGCACCCAGCGCGCGCCACCATTCGTGCTCTTGAACAGGCCACCACTCGCGGCACCCGCGTAGTACGTCCGGTACTCGCCCGGCACACCGGCCACGGCAATCACGCGATTACCATCCGGACCGACGAAGCGCCAGCTCGGCACCTTCACGAAGGCGGTGTCGAGCCTGCCCGCTGTCGCAGCGGTACCAGGGGTGGTGGCCCGTGGTGCAGGTGATCGCTGGGCCAGGAGCAGGCTGGGGATCAGGCCGATGATGCACAACGCGGCGCAGTGACGCATGAGCAGGTGTGGCGAGGCGGGAAATGGCAAGCGCGTGAGGAACGTGCGTAATCTGGCACACGGTCAACGACATAGCTCAGCTCGGGACCGTATGACCATCGCCGCCGAGCGCAACAGGTCGCACGCACGCTTAGGTGTGACCGCGGCACGCAGTCTGCCCACACAGCGGGTCAGGACCGGCGCGCACCGTACCGGACGCACCGCTGACACCATCCTCGAGCACAGACACATGACAAGCGCAGAAGGAATTCGCCCGTCCATCTGGGACCTGACCGCACCGGTTCCCGACATGCCACCGGCTGCATTGCAGGATGAGGTCGTGATGTGCGTGATCGGTGCCGGCATCTCGGGACTGACGACGGCGTACGAGCTGTTGCGGGCCGGACACGACGTCATCGTTCTGGACGACGGTCCGATCGGCGGCGGCGAAACCGGTCGTACGACGGCACAACTCGCGACCTCGTTCGACGACGACTATCACGAAGTGGAAAAGCTGCTCGGCGAGAACTCGTCACGATTGCTGGGCGAGGCGTTCCGCGCTGGCGTGGACGCGATCGAGCGGATCGTGCGCGACGAACGGATCGACTGCGATTTTGTGCGGCTCGACGGATGGTGGGTCCCCTCGACCGACGATGCGCCCGAGCGACTGCGGAACGAATGCGCGGCTGCACGCCGCGCAGGGCTCCCCGAGGTGGAACTCGTCTCCAACCATCCGCTGACCGCGCTCTATCCAGGCGTGGCACTTCGCTTTCCGCAGCAGGCCCAATTCCATGTCCTGCGCTACCTCACCGGGCTCGCGAACGCGATCCACAGGCTTGGCGGACGCATCGTCACAGATGCGCATGTCGAGACGGTGGAGGACGCGAAGGACGATGCCGACCAGTGTGTGGTGCACCTCGCTGACGGACGCCAGCTTCGCGCGGCGCACGTCGTGGTCGCCACGAACACGCCGATCATCGATTGGGTCACGATGCACACGAAGCAGGCAGCCTACCGCTCCTACGTGATTGGCGCCCGGGTGCCGCGCGGCAGCGTGCCCGTCGGCCAGTTCTGGGATACCGATCGCCCATACCATTACGTTCGGCTGCTGAAGGGCCCGCTCGCAGACGGCGACACGGACGTGCTCATCGTCGGCGGTGAAGATCACAAGACGGGCCAATCCAATGATGAGTCGTCCGCCTTCGACCGGCTCGAGGAGTGGACACGTGCGCGCTTTCCGGTACAGGCGATCGAGGCGCGATGGAGCGGCCAGGTCATGGAGCCGGTGGATTACGTAGCGTACATCGGCAGGAATCCCGGTAGCCGGCGCCTCTGGATCGTGACGGGCGACTCGGGCAACGGCATGACGCATGGCACCATTGCCGGCCTGCTGCTGCCGACGCTCATCGCGGGTGAGCCGCACCGGTGGGAGGAGCTGTTCTCGCCAGCGCGCATCACCGTTGCGGCCACGACGGCGCTGTCGTTCGCCAAGGACGCCCTGGACGTGGCGGCCCAGTACGCAGCGTTCGTGACCGAAGGCGATGTATCCGACGTGAGCGAAATACCGCTCGGCGAAGGCCGCATCATGCGGAAAGGGCTGAAGAAGCTCGCGGTATTCCGAGCCGAGAGTGGCTCGCTCACGGTAAGGACTGCCGTCTGCCCGCATCTGGGCTGCATCGTGGACTGGAACGATGCCGAGAAGACGTGGGATTGCCCGTGCCATGGCTCGCGCTTCGCGACCGATGGATCGGTACTCAACGGACCGACGACGATGCCGCTAAGCGAGGAAGCATTGGAAGCCTGACGCATGCGTATGCGTCGCTCAGCGAAACGACGTTACATCCATCGCAACGGTGCCGGCGCTCATCGTGTGCCTGACATGATGCGTGCGCCGCACCGGCTGAAGCAAAGTATCAACGACCAGGCGTGACGGCTTGAGGACAGCGAGAAGCCGTCACGACCCAGACCCGCAGCGGAGCACCAGCCATCGGTGTTTCCGCATCGAGCGCGAGCTCTCGCGCGCCCGGCCAGACGAATTGCTGATCCTTGTTCCCACGGCTCGACAGCACGACGACATGGCAATGCGTGGCCAGCAGCACGCGCACGGTGCTGTCGGCAAGCGACATCGCTGCCGGTCCCTGCACCACGTTCCGGCGTGCGGCCCACATCGCGAAACGTGACTCGGCCGGCAAGTAAATTGGACGTTGGAGCAACGCCGCGACCGGCTGCGACCAGGGATAGGCAAGTCCGACGACAGGCGCAGCCGCGAGCGAGTCCGTGGCAAGGAGGCCAGCGATCTGTGACGCATCGGAGAAGGGCTCGCGAACTTCTGCAATCGCAAATTGCACGGATGGCAGCACCATCAGCGCCAGCAACGCCGTGAAGCTCGCGCGTCGCCAGCGTGCGGTTGCGGTGTCGCCCTGCGCAAGCGGCTGTACGCCGTCGCTCCGAGCAGGCGAAACAGCCAGCCAGGCCGCGGCCAGGAAGGCGATGATCAGGTATCCGTGATGACGCAGCCCGCCACCGAAGACGAACGCAAAGAAGCCGAGCAGAATTACGCTCGAAACGATCCAGAGCACGGCAGCCGCGCGTCGACGCGCCACGACAAACGTCATCAATGCCATCGCGAGCAGGCTGACGATATCGGCGACAAGGATGCCTGACCGCCCCGTTTGCGGAAACACCCACGAGCCCCACTGTGTCGAGCCGTCGGGAACGTGCTGGGCCCACGGAAGCAGGACCCGCGCCGGAATGGAGGCGGCCCGTCCAATCAGCCAGAGTCGATCCCGGGCGAAAAGCTCGAGTCTGACCTGATACAGCGCATCGGGTGGTGGAATGATCAGCCCAATCACCGCCAGCGCAGTGACACCAAGCAGCGTGCCGGCCAGCAGCACCTGCCGGCGACGTCGGCGATCGAGCCACCACGCGCCGCGCGAGGACCCCGCGGCATCAACCAGCAGGCCCATGGCAAGCGGAATGGCGAGCAGCAGCCCGATGGCACTGGTCGTGGCAAGCAGCAGCAGCAGCAGCACGGCCAGCCCGGGTCGGCGTGGGACGCCGCACCACGCAGCACACACGCCAAGGGCCAGGCACACACCGAGGCCGTACGGGCGCACGATCACGGCATACTCGTACACGAAGAAGTAGCCGAAGACGACGAGGACGCGTTGCAGCAGCGTGAACGGCGAATGCCACAGCACCATCCACGCGCTCAGGCACGCGATCAGCCAGTGCATCGCCACCGCAGCCGACCATGCATGCGTGAACGCACCCACGAGACGCAGCAGCAGGTGGAAGAGCGGCGGGTGCCCTTCGTAGCGCAGGTTCGCGAACATGTCGGCGATGCTGCTGCTATCCAGTGCGATACGCCATGCCTGCAACTCGTCGTGCCACGGCTCGTGATGCAGGTTGAGCCACCCCGTCAGCAGCGCGAATGCGAACAGTGCAATGCACTCGAGGCGTCGATCGGCGCTCGCCGTGCCGTCGTCCATGGCCGTCAGAATCGGCGCGCAAACAACGCGTACAGCCGTTCCGTCGCGCGTCCCAGAGCGTAGCCGATGACGAACATGTACACGAACCCAACGCAGGCACCGAGTGTCGTGACGCTGTACCCAGGCAGCACGATCCCGAGCAGGCCCAGATGCGGGCCGACCACCGCACCGCCCTTGACCACCAGAATCATCGTGGCGATCGCGAGTCCAAGTCCGAGCAGCAGTCCTGACGCGATACCCCAGGCGCGCGCGTTCACGAGCGCCAGTGTGCGCCGTGATTCCGCCGGCAGATCGAGCGCCTCGTCCCGTGATTCGCGCTTCACGATTCGCATGTCATCGGCTCAGATATGATCCAGAAAGGTTCGCGACATGGACAGGTCGGCGCGCACGCGAGCGCCGATCAACCAGATCGCAAGCACCAGGTTGCGCGTGAACGCGAGGAACCAGCCCCACACGAAGCCCGTGAAGAATGCCCATGCCGCCCCGATGCAGGCACCTCGCAGCGACACGTCGTATCCCCGGAAGAACTCCCGAAGCAGCACGAGCGGTACGCGACCCGCAGGATCCAGCGTCAGCGAGAGCAATGTGAGCAGTCCTACGAGAATCGCGAGCAGCATCCCCAGCGCCAGACCAAGCGCGCGTTTGTCGAGCGGTGCAAACACCAGCGCGAGATCATGGTCCAGTGCCGTTTCGCGTCGTGTCATGCGGTTGGCTCCGTCTGGTGACGATCGTGCACGGCGTGCCCGCGCTGTCCGCCCAGCGCCGCAGCGCCCGTGACAGACGACAGGATCACGAAGGCCGCCGCGATCGCGCACTCCATGTAGAAGAGCACGCGCATCGGCACCACGCGCAGCGCGAACCAGGGGCCGCGCACTCTCGCGAACCACGACAGCAGCGGCACGTTCGCAGCCACCACGATCGCAAGGCCCGCGGCGCTTGCCACCAGCACCCGCACGTCGAGCAGCAGCGCGGACACGCACAGCATCAGCAGCGACAGCCCCGTGATCGCCGTCAGCCACTTCTCCAAGCGCCTCAAGTTGAGCGGTCCTCGTGCGACGGTCTCGCGTCGCGCGACCAGCAGATGCATCCACGGGATCGCGCGATCCAGCAGATCGACGCGTAGCATGCCACGGAGCGTCCAGCGCTTGAGGTGCGTGCACCGTACCGCAGGGTCCAGCACGATGCGATGCCCCGCGTCGGACAGGCGATAGCCAAGTTCCACATCTTCCACCTGCGGCCGCAGGTATCGTCGATCATCGAACTGGCCGACCGCGTCAAAGGCCGCGCGACGCACGGCACCGCATGCCCCCCAGAACGTCGAGGCAGTGCCGGCACTCGTGATGTGCACTCGGTGATGCAGCAGGTTCCGGTACTGCGACACGAACCCCGGATCGTCCGGTCTGTCGTCGTAGGCGCCGAACACGGCACTCGTGCCGCTGCCTGCAATGAGGTGGGCCGCCATGCGATGAAGCGCGTCCGCCGCGAGAACGACATCCGCGTCGACGAAGACCAGCACGTCGCCACCTGCCACGGCAGCACCTGCATTGCGCGCATGCGCTGGCCCGCGGGGGCCATCCGCAATCTGCACGAGGCGATCAGCCACTCTCCCCGCCACATCGCACGTGCCATCGTCACTACCGTCGTCCACGACGATCAGCTCCCACACTACACCTGGCAGTTCGCTGGCACGAATCGCATGCAGGCAGCGGCGCAGGGTCGCCTCGCTGCGATACGCTGGCACGATCACGCTCAACGCGAGTGCGTCAGCGCCCAGCGGCACGGCTGCTCCCATGACCCACGGCAACGCTCGACGGCGGCGTGCGCTGCTCCTCGTGATACTCGAAGTCGGTGTTCACCGCCCAGATGTCGTGCGACGCCAGCCCCAGCATGTTGTCCACTGTCAGCATGGCTGTGTACATGGAGTGGTCCTGATTGTTGTACTTGTGCATCCCGTTCCTGCCAATGGTGTGCAGGTTCGGGATGCGGTCGATACAGGCTCGCACCTGATCCAGGTGGCCGCGGTAATGCGCATCATAAATCGGGTAGGCCTTCCGCATCCTGACCACCGTGCCATCGGTGATGTCCGCAGCATCGGCGAGGCCGAGTGACTCGAGCTCGGTCGTCGCGAGCTGCTGCAGCGCTGTGTCGCTGGATTCCCAGAGGCCGTCGCCCTCGAAGCAGAAGTATTCCATGCCGACGCAGGTTCCGCCTCCCGGTGGGACCATGTCGTTGCTCCAGTTGTTGAAGTTCTGGATGCGGCCGACCTTCACGCCCGGCGTGTGTACGTAGATCCAGTTGTCGGGAAACAGGTCGACGCGATCGAGCATCAGCGCTACCACGAGGAAATCACGGTACCGCAGCGCGTCACCCGCCGACTGCACCGCAGGACTGGCATGCGCCCGCAGCGAACGGACCAGTGCTCGCACATCGGTCGTCGAGATCACATGGTCAGCCTCGATCCGTACCTCATGCCCGTCGGCTTCGCAGATTACGGCGGACGCGCTGCCATCGGTCATCTCGATGGTCACCATGCGATGCTGCATACGAACCTCGCCGCCCAGTGCCACGACGCGGTCGCGTGCGGCTTCCCACATCTGTCCCGGTCCGAGACGCGGATACTTGAAGGTGTGGATCAACGATTTGATGTCGTCGTTGCGCCGCTGCAGCGAAGTGGCCGTCAGGATTGCGCGCGTGAGCGAAAGACCCTGAATGCGCTGCGCCGCCCACTCGGCGCTGATCTCGTGGCACGGCAGGCCCCAGACCTTTTCGGTGTACGTCTTGAAGAAAATTTCATACAGTCGTCGGCCGAAGCGGTTCACGACCCATTGCTCGAACGTCTCTTCCACCGGTGAGGGACGGAGCTTCGCCTCGAAATAACTCAGCAGGATGCGCGCCGTGTTGATCAGGCCCAGCCCCGACAGCGCGTTCCACGCCTGCAGCGGATAATCGAAGAAGCGACCATCGTAGTGAATGCGCGACAGTCGCGGCACATCGATGAACTCATTGCCGAGCAGTTCATCCCAGAGCGCCTGGACAGGCGTGATCTTGGTGAAGAACCGGTGGCCGCCGATGTCGAAGCGATAGCCCTTGTAGCAGGCAGTCTGCGAGATGCCGCCGATCACGTCGGAGCCCTCCACCACCGTCACACGAACGCCCCGCGTGGCCAGCAGGTATGCCGCCGTGAGACCGGCCGGGCCCGCGCCCACAATGACGACGTGGTCGCCATGACGCAGCGGGTCAACAATCCGAGAAAAAGGTGGAGTCGCGGGTTCAGCGACGTCGGGCGCGCTCTGCTTCACGGTGGTGCTCATGCGAGACACTCGAGGCGCTTACGTGGCGTCATGCCCACCCATCCACCGTGGTGATCGATGCGCCGCAGCCCGACGCATCTCGTACAGGTCTGGCGTGAAAGTCACGACGCCCGGAAACAGATCGCTGGCAGCGATCGCCAGCGACATGGCGGTGACCATTCCCGCAGCGATCGTCAGCTGAGGGTGCAGCGCGCCATGGCGACCGATGCCGATGGCCCACGCAGTTGCGATGATCACCACGACCGTGACATGGGCCGGCGCCAGCAATGAGGAGGGAGGCGCGCCCGCGTGCTTCGACGTCAGTGCGTAGGTGTGCGAACGGCCGGTGATCGCCTGAGCAGTGGCACGCACCAGCACCGGCCACTTCGCGAACTGCATCACGAGCCCGCGCCAGTGGAACCAATCCACCCGATCCGGCTCCAGATAGTATCGATGCTGCACCATGCCAAGCGTCAGCGGCACGACGGCGAGGGCGGCGAGAGCCAGCACCGCGTCACGACTCAGAAAGGCCGGCACGGTGTTCGTCACCAGCAGTCCGCAGAGCATCGCAAACAGGACCGGCAGCGCCAGCGCCCGAAGGTACCAGACGCCATGCATCAGGTTCGCGACACGCTCCAGTGGCGACAGTCGCGTCGCCAGCGCGGGCAGCACGCGGAACTTGAGGTCGAGCAGCGACCTCGCCCATCGCTGCTGCTGCTGCAGGTAACTCGACCAGTGCATGGGGGTCAGCCCCATGGCAAGCACCTCGGGCACGAAGACGCCTCGCCACCCCGCAGCGCGATACTGCATGGTCAGGTACAAGTCCTCGGCATCGTGGGCCGGAAAACCACCCACGTCCTGCAATGCTGCAAGTCGATGCACGCCGTGACTGCCGATGACGATTGTGTGACCCAGCGCATAGCTCGCCATCAGGTACGTGGAATAATACGAGTAACTCTCTTCTGCCGCGCCACGTGCCACGAAGCTTGACGCCTGATTGTAGTAAACCTGGGGCGGCTGCACGAACGCCACGCCTGGGTCAGACAGATAACCGAGCGTTCGTTGCAGATACGTGACATCGGGGACATGATCCAGATCGAACATCGCGAGCACATCATACTCCGCAAAACCGTTGCACTCGCACCACGCGTTGTAGTTACCATGCTTCGTATTGGCGCGAAACGCACCGGAAAGCTGGTTGTACCTTGGTTCTCCAGCGCGAGAAAAGTGCCGGACGCCAAGCCTGTGACAGAGCGCACGCACGGCTTCGCTGTTCGATTCATCCAGCACCCACGTATCGTGCGGTTCCTGCATGTCGCGCATGGCGACCAGCGATCGCTCCAGCATGTCCAGCGGCTCATGCGTAGGCACGAACGTCGTGACGGCGGCGATGCGCAATCTGTTGGATGGCGCACGGTATGCCGGACGCATCATGCGAGGCAGCGACAGCCAGCGAACGCCACAGCCGAGGATGCAGGCGGCAACGAGAATCGAAACGAAAGTGGTGGCGGCGACGGCCGTGCCATCGAGCACGAGCGCAAGCCACATGCCGCCCAAGCCAAGCGTGGCAATACCAGCTACCAGAGAGATCGCGCGGTGCACCGATCGTGCGCGCGGACTCATGACCACCTGATTGACAGCAAACTCAGCAGACTGAGATTTCACGAAATCAGGTTTTAAGTACGTGTAATGACGTCTGCATCGTCACATCGCGTGTGTATCTTGCGCACGGTTCTCGGGCCGCAAAAAGTGTAACCTATGTTGGAGTGCGTCTCAGGATCCAGTTGCGATGATTTTAAGCCGCCAAGGATGCATACGCACGGATACAACACTCCGCTTTTCACGAATTGGTTTTCTCAATTTTCGTTACATGGCTCACCATTCCGTCAAAATGCGATGATATCCGATGTCGCGAGCCACGCGCGCAGCGAATCAGGTCCAGCGCGTCAGGGTGACGAGCCTCGAGTCAACGCGTGGCAAATGCTGGCGGATGTCGGACGTGACATGCTCGGCTACCGCGAACTGCTGCTCCAGCTGACCGCGCGAGACCTTCGCATCCGATACAAGCAGTCCGTGCTCGGCGTGCTCTGGGCAATTCTCACGCCCCTCGTCGTGGTGCTTGCCGGCGCGATCATCAAGGCCGCGTACGCCTCGATGGCCGGACGAGGCGTCTCGCCCGTTGAGCTCGCTGGGCTCGCCATCAAGTCGGTCGGGTGGACCTTCTTCATCGGTGCGCTTGGTTTTGGCACGGCGAGCCTCACCGCCAATCTCGCGCTCGTCACGAAAGTCTATTTTCCACGCGAGCTGCTGCCGGTATCGGCAGTGGTGACTCAGGCCGTGGATTCCTCCATCGGTGCCGCGGCACTGCTCGTCCTGTTCCCGTTGCTCGGCATTGGGCACATGGCCGGCGCAGCATGGTTGCTGCTCATCATCGTGCTCCTCGTCGCCCTGACCATCGCGATCGTGCTGCTCGCCTCGTGCGCCAATGTCTTTTACCGCGATGTGAAGCACGTCGTCCAACTCGTGACGAGTTTCGGCATTTTCTTCTCACCGGTTTTCTTCGACCTCGACGCCTTCGGCTCACGCGGGGTGCGCCTGTTCGCCATGAACCCGCTCACCGGGCTGCTGGAGGGGGCGCGGCTCGCGATTGTGACCGGCCACGATCTTGCCACGCCACTGATTGGCGCGACTGGAGTTGTGATCTGGTCACCGGCATATCTGGTGTACGCCGGCAGTGTGGCGCTTGGAGGATTGCTGCTCAGCACCATCGTATTTCGCCGCGCATCGGCGAACTTCGCCGACTACGTGTGATCAGGCACCACGACGGCTACATCGAATTCGCCGGCGTCTGGAAGAAATTCCGGTACGGCGAGGTGCACAACCGGCTGCGCGACGCGATTCCGTCGTTTGCGCGTCGACTCGTCGGCAGGCGCGAGCCTGGCGAAGGGTTGTGGCATGGTGAATTCTGGGCCCTGCGCGACATCAGCTTTCGCGTGGAGCGTGGGCAGGCGCTCGGCTTGATCGGACCGAACGGCGCGGGCAAGTCCACGATCCTCAAGCTGCTCACGCGCATCATGCAGCCCACCCATGGTCGACGACTCGTGCGCGGCCGCATCGGTGCCTTGATCGAGGTGGCCGCAGGCTTCCACCCCGATCTCACCGGCCGTGAAAATGTCTACCTGCAGGGCGCCATCATGGGGATGGAACGTCGCGAGATCACACGTCGCTTCGACGAGATCGTCGAATTCTCCGGCGTCTCGCTCTTCATCGACACGCCCGTCAAGCGCTACTCCAGCGGCATGCAGGCGCGCCTGGGCTTCTCCATCGCGGCGCATCTCGATCCTGACCTCCTCGTCGTGGATGAAGTGCTGGCCGTGGGTGATGCCGCGTTCCAGGCCAAGGCCTTTGCACGCGTGCAGGCGCTCGTGCAGGGCGCCATTCCGGTGGTGGTCGTCTCGCATCAGCTGGAGGCCATCACCACTCTCTGCACGCACGCCCTGCTGCTCGACCGCGGTCGCGTGATCGCCAGTGGCACACCCGACGCCTGCGTGCTGGCCTACCTTGGCGGCGCCAGCGCGCGGCCCCGCGCCGCCGGCGATGGCGCCATCAGCATTCAGGCCATGCAGACATCGGCCAGTGTGCTGGACTCCGGCCAGACGCTCACGGTGGCCCTGTCCTGTGCGGCGCGCGCCGATGCATGGGCCGCGCAGGAAACGATCCGCGTCGGTGTGCGCTCCGCAGCCAATGGCGAACTGCTCTTCGAGTGCAGCACCGACGCCTTCGGCATGCAGCTTCCTACCGCCGGACCGTTTGACATCGCCATTGCACTCCAGATGAACGTGCAACGCGGCGTGTACCTGATCGAGACGTACGCATGGGACCGCGCCATGGAGCGCGTGTCGTTCACCGGCCCGTCGGTCAGCGTCGACGTACGCGAAGGTTCTTCTTTCCATGGCGTCGTGCAGATGAACGCCGACGCGCAACTCGTCATCCGCGACGAACGTCACCTCACCACCTGATGCCGACCGCCGTCGTTCGCATCGAGGCCACTGCCCTGCCCCACTCGCTCCAGCTCGAACCGCGATACCAGCGCGCGATGCTGGTGGTGAGCTGGCAAGGCCGTCCCGCAGGACATGTCGGGGTGCCGCTGGTGGCCGGCGCACTCGACGCGCGACGCTTGCGCGACGCTGTGGAACAGGTGGCGGGCTACCACATCGCCATGCTCCAGCTAAACGAATGGCTGGACTGGGACCCGCACGCCGACACCCAGCGGCCGCGCGCCACGATCGCCATCTGCACGCGTGATCGACTGGCAGACCTGGAACGCTGCCTTGCCTCCATGCAGCTGCTGCCCGACGACGCGCAGGAGGTGCTCGTGATCGACAACGCGTCGCGCGATGCCGACGCCGTCCGCGCACTCGTGCAGCACCACGCACGCGTGCGATACATCCGTGAGGACCGGCCGGGACTCGACATCGCGCGAAACCGCGCACTGCGTGAGGCCACGGGCGAAATCGTCATCTTCTGTGATGACGACGCCGAGGTCGACCCGGGATGGCTGCGTGCCATCGGCGGCAACTTCGCCAATCCGCGCACGCTCTGCGTCACCGGCCTGATTCTGCCGCTGGAGCTCGAGACGCCGGCCCAGGAGTTCTTCGAACGTACGAACGGCTTCGGCCGCGGCTACGCGCGGGTCGTGCACGACGGTATCACCGACGACGCGTTCTTCGTGTCGCGCGTCGGTGCGGGCGCCAGCATGGCACTGCGCCGCAACGTCCTCGAGCTCATCGGTCCGTTCGACGAGGCGCTCGACGCCGGGACGCCCACAAAGTCCGGCGGCGATCACGATTACTTCACGCGCATTCTGACCGCCGGATATGTCATCGTGTATGAGCCGTCCGCGCTGAGTTGGCACCGTCATTGTCGCGAATGGCACGAGTTGCGCAGCGCGGTGCGAGGGTACGGCACTGGCGTCTGGGCATACCTCACCCGACAAGCAATACGCGGAGAGTGGCGCGCCCCATATGTGGCCGCGGCGTGGCTCTTCTGGCAGCTCTCCTCTCTCATGGCCGGTTTGCTCGGCCGTCGCACACTGCTGCCACGCGACCTGGCCATCGCGGAGATCTGCGGTTGCTTCGAGGGTCCTGCGGCTTACCTGCGTTCGCGCCGCGCGCAGCGTGCGTTCGAGTCCACGCCATGATCCATTCCAGTGTCAACGACTCCATCACGATCAGCGTCGTGATCCCGTCGCACGATCGCGCGTCGTCCGTGCTGCGACTCCTGACTTGCCTGAACACGCAACGAGGTCACGCCGAGGATTATGCGTCCAGCGACTTCGAGGTCATCGTCATTGCCGATGGCTGTTCCGACGGCACCAGCGCCCTGCTGCAGGAGTCGATTGATGCTGCCCGATGGTCGTTTCCTCTGACGATCATCGACCACGAAACGGCGCGCGGCTCCGGTATCGCGCGCAACGCAGGCGCTGCCGCGGCGCGCGGCACGACGCTGCTCTTCATCGACGATGACATCGAGCCGTTCCCCGGCATGTTGGTCGAGCACACCTCGCGGCACGCCGTCGCGCAGCAGCTGAACCAGCAGCTCGTGCTGGTCGGTGCGCCGGTACCGGTGCGCGGCGCGGGGGCGAGCTTTGAACATGTCGCGGCGTGGGGATGGTGGGAGCAGCAGTTCGAGCGCATGTCGGAGCGCGGGCATCGCTTCACGCACGACGAGATCTTCACCGGCGTGCTCTCGGTGTCGACGGCGGTGTTCCGCGACATCGGCGGCTTTGATGTGGCGCTGACACATTGCCACGAAGATCTGGAACTTGGCCTCCGGCTGCTTCGCGCGAATGTGCGCGTGGGGTTCACGCGTGTGGGCGGCGGCATCCATCACGACGTGCGCGGCATCCGGCGATTGCTGCCACGCAAGGTTGCCGAAGGCCGTGCCGACGTGCTTCTCCTGCAGCGATGGCCCGAACTCGTGCGCGTATCGCCGCTCGCACAATGCGCACTTCCGGACCAGCCGGCCCACCGCCTGTTGCGTGACTCAGCGTTCATGATGGCGTCGGGCGTCGATGCCCTGCTGGAGAGTGTGGCGTTGCCGCTGCTGCGGCTGTTCGAGCAGCTGAAGTGGCGAAGCGCATGGCGTGCATTGCAAGGTGCAGTGCTGTTCCATTCGTATTGGCGCGGCGCAGCGGTGCAGGTGGGGTCACGGCACACGCTGTGCACACTTTTGAATGAATGCGAAGTTGCAGCCGATGCATGGGTGGACGGTACCACACACCTGGTTCTGGACCTGGCTGACGGCATCGAAGCGGCAGAAAAACTGCTCGACGAACGGAGACCCGACGCGATCACGGTGACCATTCGCGATCTGCATGTGGGAAGCAGCATAGCGCCTGTGAACGCCGAGCGACTGCACGGTGGGCACGTGCGCCGCATGCTCGCGACCTCACTGGCGCACGAGCTTCGCTTCGCGCTGTCCATGTGTGAGTTGCATGCCACTGACGTGGCGACGCTTCCCGCCGCGGCACCGCGCCGATCGCTGGCCGCTGCCCTGGCAATCACGTCATCGCGAGCGAACGACGACAGCCCGGCTCAGGCACCGGCGGAAGAACGTCTGCGCACCGTGCGCGCCACGCGGCACGAGCACGATGGCTGACGACACAGGGATGCGCGGGTCGCCTGTTTTGGAACACCAGCTGCCGCATGTGCATGCGCCAATCGCACTGTTCGAGTGGGAACTCACCGCAGCGCCCATGTCGCTGAGGCTGCAGCGTGAGGTGCATCTCGCGCGTGTGCTCGTGCGCCATCAGGGCAGGCCGCTGGGCTGGCTGCAGCTCGTGCGACCCGGGCAGAGCATTTCCGACGCGCGGCTGCGGCGCGAACTCGTTGCACAGCTGCCGCAAGCCACCTTGCGCAGCGTCGTGCGGCAGCAGCTCGATGCCCAACTGCCACTGGCTGTAGCATTCACGTCTCCATTCATCAGCGTCGTCGTGTGCACGCGCGATCGCACCGACTCGCTCGCGCGATGCCTCGATGCTGTGCTGGCCATGTCGTACCCGTCGTTCGAGATCATCGTGGTGGACAACGCGCCCACCACCACCATGACCGCTGATTGCGTTGCGCGGCTTCGCCGTGCGAGCGCGCGTGCACATGACCTGCTGCGACATGTGCACGAACCCACGCCTGGTCTGAACTGGGCACGCAATCGAGGCCTGCGGGAATCCCGTGGCGAAATCGTCGCCTACACTGACGATGATGTGCGCGTCGACGCCCAGTGGCTGCACGGCTTGCAGCGTGGATTTGCCGATGCCAGCATCGAGCTGGTGACCGGGCTCGTGGTGCCCGCCGAGCTCGAGACGGACGCACAGGTCATCTTCGAGGATTTCTACGGCGGCATGGGCAAGGGCATGCAAAGCGGCGTGCTCGGGAGCACGGAGACGCATGCGCACACCCGACTCGGTGCACACCATGTCGGCGTGGGCGCCAACCTGGCTTTTCGCCGGCAGTGGTTGCACGCGCTTGGCGGGTTCGACACGGCGCTCGATGTCGGTACTGCATCACAAGGTGGTGGTGATATCGACATCATCTTTCGCTCACTTGCCGCCGGCGGCGCGGCACGCTACGAGCCCTTGGCACTCGTGCATCATCATCATCGTCGCGAGATGCACGCGCTGCGGCGCCAGCTGCGTGACAACGGTCGCGCGTTCGGCGTGTACCTCCTCACCCGCTGGTCACGACAGGAGGAGCGCAGGCTCGATGTGGCGCGATACGCATTTGGCACCTGGCTGCCGTGGATGGTGCGACGTGTTATGCGGCGGTTGCTGCGCCGCGAAAAATTGCCGATTCCCTTGCAGCTGCAGGAGTGGCTCGGTGCGGCGAGTGCACCGTGGGTGTGGTTCATCACGTATCGTCACGATCGTGACCTGCGGCGTAAGCTTTCCCGCAGCACCGCCGTCGTGGGCAATTGAGCATCGTGTGTCTCGACATGCGTCGCCGGCGTGACGGCGGCGCTCGATGCGCTTCCCTTGCATCGCGACGGAGGCGGACACTGTTCCGGACATCTGTCTGCAGCTTCTGCAGCACACGTCAACCGCGATGCAGGGCAAGTCGCATGTTCGCGCCATTTACTGACTAGGTGCCACGGAGCCACGCTTCGGCGGCAAGCACCTGTCGCGCTGACGGGCCGTAGCCGTAGCGCAGGGGCACCAGCGCCTGTCGAGCCAGCGCTCGCGCTGCCGTCGAGTCACCAGCGGCAGCGGTCGCGCGCGCCTCGGCCATCATCGCGTCCCCGACCGGCGCGCTACGAGTGCGCGCGAGACTGTCGGTCAGTATCGCTGCACGCGCGTCCTGTGCGTACCGGATCGCGAGCGGCGCCCTGTTCAGGCTGAGGGCAAGTGCGCTGGCACGAAGGCACGCGAGATACATGTAGACGTCGTTGCCGGTGGCGCGCCCGTCTCCCGCCGCGCGAATGAGGCGCTCCAGCGTGTCCAGCGCCACCGATGAGCTGCGCAGGCGCGTCATTGCCGCAGCGTCGGCAACTCCCGCGATCAGTTTCAGTCTGCGGCTGTCGGGCACTCGCTTGCGCCAACGTTGCACCATTTTGTACTCCGCCTGTGCCGCCGGAATGTCGCCGGCGTCGAACAGGGCGTTGGCCAATGCAGCATGCGCCTGCAGTTGCAGCGGAGGAATCTGCGCGGCGGTGTCGCTGGTCACGGAGCGGCTCGCTGCGAGCAGTTGCGGCAGATCATTCAGGCTGCTGAACAGCTCCACTGCGCGGAAGCGCAGGATGAGCGGCAGCTCGATCGCGCCGGTGGTCGTGCCTCGTATTCGCGACATCTCGTTCGTGAGCACCGTCTGTGCTGCCGTCCACTCACCAAGCGCGAGTTGCAACGAGACGATGTTGCCTCGCAGCACCGTGATTCCCTCGGTATCGCCGCGACCGATCTTCTGCTCGACGGCAATGGCACGATCCAGTCCTGCAAAGGCGTCACGAAAACGCCCTGCTTCAAACTGAATCTGGGAGAGTCGGTTCAATGCAGTACTGAAGTTCGTACTCAGGGTGTCGCCCGCCGTCCGCAACAACACCAAGTTCATGCGTGCCATCGCGATTGCGGAATCGGGCTGTGCGCGTCGCGTCATCAGGAAGGCGCGCATCTCGTTGCAGGCCACCATCGGTCCTACGCTGTCCTTGCCGGCACTGGTGAGCCTCGCCTCACCGCGCGCCATGATCACCGAGGCTGAATCGACCAATCCCTGATCTGCAAGCACCAACGCGGTAAGGCAGAGTGCCTTGCTCTCCGCCCCGGCATTGCCGGCGCGTGCAGCCGCCGAGGCCGCCGCAAACTGCAGCGAAATCTGCTGCTCGAGATCGTTGAGTTCGCCGTAGCGGTCGGCCAGCAGGCTGAGCAACCCGCTCAGGACGAGTGGCTGTTCACGGTACTTCCCTTCCATGGCATCGCGTGCCCGTGCCAGCGCTTCGGTCGGGGTGAGTTGGCGACCGCCAGGCCCCTTGAAGCTGAGTAACTGTGATTGCATCTCGGTTAATGCCATCGCAAGTTCGCGAGCTGATTGCGCGCTGGCTGATTCGCTGCGCGCAAGACCAGTCTGACGCCACGCGATCACGGCGCCGAGGGCGAGGGCCCCGCTGACGAACAGCGTGCCTGCGATCGCCATGCGACGGCGACGTACCGCCCGCACCGTGCGCTCCACCGCACCGGTGGGTCGTGTGGTGACCGGTTCATCGCGCAACACGCGTTGTACGTCATCGGCCAGTGCCTTTACGGTCGTGTACCGGTCGGCCGCGGCAATCTGCAGACACCGGGCAACGACTGCATCGAGATCATTGCGCACGAACGCCATCAGCCCCCGTGCGGTGCTGCTCAGGGCTGCGGCTCGTGCATCGGCGATGCGCGAGGTTGTAATGCTCATCAGCGCAGGCGGACGCGCGGGGACCTCACCCGTCAACAGAAGATGCAGCAGCACACCGAGTGCGTAGACATCCGTCGCCTCTGATTCCGCTCCGCCTGCGAGCTGCTCGGGTGCGGCGTACGCAGCGGTGAACGGCAACAGTCCTTCGGCGCGCAGTCCGCCTTCATCCGACTGCAGCGTGGCCACGCCGAAGTCGAGCAACTTCACCTGCCCATCATCGGTCACGAGGATGTTTGACGGCTTGATGTCTCGGTGGACGACGCCGTGCGTGTGCGCGTGCGTGACGGCAGCACAGACCGTGAGAAAAAGTATCAGTCGATCGGTGCCGGTCTTGCTATGCTGATCGCACCAATGATCGAGGCGCACGCCCCGCACGTACTCGAGTATGAGGTAAGGCTGGCCGGACCTGCGCACGCCCGCATCCAGCAGGCGCGCGATGGCCGGATGCGTGAGACGGGCCAGCGCGGTTCCCTCGCGCTGAAAGCGTTGCACTCCTTCAGCGCCCAGCCCCTGCAGCTTCAGCAACTTCACGGCAGCCTGACCCGCAAAGTTGCCGTCGGCCCGATCGGCCAGCCAGACAAATCCCATCCCGCCTTCGCCCAGCGGCGACGCAAGCTTCCAATCACCGATGAGCGTACCGATCAGCTCCGGCCTGTCGTCGGTCAGGCCGCGCAGTGCGCTGGTGACTGTTCCGGTGCCGCCATTCCCCGCATCGCGTGCAATGAGCGCGCGCAACTCGGCAGCGCTCCGAGGGTCAGTGGTTTCGAGGTCAGCCAGCCAGCTGTCGCGGGACACAGGGTCCAGGTCGAGCGCGGCGTCGAGCAACGGACTCAGGGTGGCCCATCGTGACGCCGTAATGTCTGTCAGCACGTCGCACTCACTGTGGTGTGGTGTTGACCCTGCGATGAACCAGTTGCCGAACGCGTGCGAACAGCCCTGGGCGCGGCACAGTCTCGAGATCGGCGGCCGTGCCGCCGCGTAGTGCGAGGAGGCGTTCGACTTCTGCCATCATGACTGGCGCGTCGTGGCGAAGATCATCCAGAAACGCACGACGCTGGGGCCAGTCCAGCCGCTGTGCGGTGGCGAGAAGCGGTGCGAGAATACGATCGGAGTTGGTGAGCATCGTCATGGAACACATCCCGGAGGTCGGTGAGCAGGGCTCTCGCTGTCACCTTTCCATCGTTATTCACCGGCCAACCCCGTCAGGCGCGGTTCCGGGCGGTGCGGCATCGTCGCCACCGGGAAGAGCAGTACCGTCCACTGCGTCGAGCTGCGCCGCCAGAAGGAGGCGAGCCTTGCGCCAATCCCGCTGCGCCGTCCGTTCTGAGACCCCGCGCAAGTGGGCAATTTCGACGAAGCTGAACCCACAGAAAAAGTGCAGATCGACCAGTTCTGCCAGCGCGGGATCAATTCGCGTCAGGTGCTCCATCGCTGCGGCGAGCGCGTCGAGCTGCGGCGTTTCGGCGGCGCCACAGTCGGCCACACGCGCGTTACTCAACGTGGTGAATTCAAATCCACCGCCACGCTTGTACGCCTGCTTGCGGCGGACGCGGTCGATCACGAGCCCACGCATGACCTGTGACGCATAAGCAAAAAAACGCGACTTGTCCGGAAACGACATCGGGCTCCGCGCTGACATCTGCAAATACGCGTCGTGCACCAGCGTCGTTGTACCGAGCGAAAAATCGGCAGACTGGCGTCGCATGTGCGACTCGGCCAGTTGGTGCAACTCGACGTAGAGCGAAGTGAAAACTTCCTGGACTGCCAACGGATCGCCGTCGTCTGCGGCTGTGATCAATTCGGAGAGCGATCTGGCCATTCGTGCGTTGCGCGTCCGGTGATTGGGTGTTCGTGTACACAGCGTGGACGACACGTGACGACAAGGTGACCGGTCGAACAGCCCATCCGGCGGCGGCGGCCAAGAATACCGGCTCATCGTGCGAGCACTTCAAGCGCCGACCGCCACCTGAGTGGCCGCGTGCACCGGCACTTGATCGCACGACACGCAGAGTAACCACACGACAGCGCCGACGCGCCCGCCTGTTCCCCTCGACGGCATACGCCGCGCGCGTCCAACGCGGCACCTGCGGCGGCTGACCCGCACTGTCGGCGTGCGTGAAACCACCGGTCGTGCGCACACTGGTATGGCAAGCCCGACCAATCGACCTGTCGCCCCGGACCTGCGGAACGCGATTGCAGGTGGTACAGCGACTACCGAGGAGCGCGAATGCCCTGGACCATCTGGCTGATCGTAGGTCTGATTGCGCTGATCGTGGCGGCAATCGCCGTTCTTGCCATTGTCGCGCATCGATTCACGACGCCTAAACGCGCGTTGTCATTCTCGTCAAGGTGTGCCGCGCCACTGAGTTGCACATGTGTGACGCTGCGGGCGCGGGTGGACGGCGTGCGACTGGCGGCGTGGTATGCACCGGTGCCGAACGCCATGGGAGCGGTGGTACTCGTTCACGGCCGTGATGCGTGGAAAGGCGATGTGCTTCGCGGCGAGATGGCACCGCTGCTCGCTGCGTTTCACCAGCGGCAGCTGAGTGTGCTACTGGTCGACCTGCGCGGCCACGGTGGCAGTGATGCGGCGCGCCTGACGTTCGGTGCACACGAAAGTCGTGATGTTCTCGCCGCGATCGACTTCCTGACGCACCGCGGATTCTCACTGGGGTCGATCGGCGTGCTCGGTGCCTCGATGGGCGGCGCGGCCGCCATCGCTGCAGCGGCTGTGGAACCACGACTCGGCGCGTTGGTGACGGACAGCACGTATGCCGATCTACACAAGGTGCTGCACATGCAGTTTCAACGGCTCACCAACCTCCCGCCATGGTTGCTTGGCAGTGCGCTCCTGGCGGCACATGTGCTCACGGGCGTGTCGATGTTGAAGTCTGCGCCGGAAATTCTCATCGCCGGACGGCGTGGTCGTGCAACGCTGATCATTCACGCGGCCGATGATCCGTTCGTGCCGGTCTCACACGCCCATGCGCTGGCGCTCAGCGCCGCCTGCCCGGTGTGGATCACGGCGGGGCACAAGCATCTCTCGTCGTACGGCCTCGAGGGGCGCGTCTATCTCGACACGGTCACGACGTTCTTCTCGAGACATCTGGAAGTGCCAATCACCAGTGCGACGGTGCGCGATCGCGCCCGGATGCGCGCGGAATCACGCATCGCAGTGTCGTAGGCACGCCGGATTCGCTGGGCCGGCGAATGGGCCGATGTCCGTGTCGTGCATCATCCGTCGACCCCAGTCGCCATTGCTGCGCCAAGGCCAATTCGCCGTTCGTACCACCATGCGCTCGTGATGACCTGCCGTCGTTTATCGCGCCGGCCAATTGCAAAGTATTCCGGGCTTTGGACGATGATGACGACCAGTACCCGGGCGGAGATTCGCCTCTGGCTTTCGTCGTCAATGATCAGGATCGGGTGGCGCTAGATTCTGCCACTGCCGCCCCCACCCTGCTCCCGAGCTGCCCATGCGCCATTCCTCTGTCGTGATCGCGTTCGCGCTGCTCGCCGCCACCGCGGCTCCCCTCGGCGCGCAGGACGCGCCCGCGACGCGCCCGTTGAGCATGCGCTCCGCTGTCTACTTCTGGACGCGCGAAGAGAAATTGCGCGGCTTCCCGGCGTTCGACTCCATCTTCGCTGCGCACCCGGTGCGGCGGGGCACAGCGGTGCACCCGCTGCCGGCCGGCCGCGCGCTCGCCATGTCGCGCAGCACCGTCAACGCCTTCATGCGCGCCAACGAGGTGGCCGGGCTCCTCGTGCTCGTGGACGGGCGCGTGCGGCTCGAGCGCTACGCCCTCGGCCACTCGGCGACGAGGCGCTGGACGTCGTTCTCCGTAGGCAAGAGCCTCACGTCGACGCTTGCGGGGGCAGCGGTGAAGGATGGCGCCATTCGCTCGCTCGACGACAACGTCGTGGCATACCTGACCGCGCTGACGGGAAGCGTCTACGACGGCGTCACCGTACGGCAGCTGCTCACCATGACGTCAGGCGTTGCGTGGAACGAGACGTACGCCGACCCACGGTCGGACATCGTGCAACTCTACAACGGCGTGGGAGCGTCGATCCCCTCGCCGCTCGGCGTCGCGAAGGCGCTGCGGCGGGAAACGCCTGCCGGAACCACATGGCGGTACAAGACCGTCGAGACGCACCTGCTCGCCAACCTGGTCGTTGCGGCGACGAAGAAGCCGCTTGCGCAGTACGCGAGCGAAAAGCTCTGGGCACCGTACGGCATGGAGGCCGACGCGTCATGGGTGGTGGATGACGCGGGTGTGGAGCAAGGCGGGTGCTGCCTCCAGGCGACGCTGCGTGACTACGGGCGGATCGGGCAGTTCGTGCTCGACGGCGCGCGCGTGAACGGTGCGGCGATCGTTCCCGAGGGCTGGATGCGCGCGGCCACGTCGAAGCAGGCGGATATCGGCGCGCCGGGGCACGGGTACGGCTACCAGTGGTGGACGAGCGACGACGGCACCTTCGAGGCACAGGGAATCTTTGGTCAGTCCATCCACATCGATCCCACGCGGCGGCTCGTCGTCGTGATGCACTCTGCGTGGCCGACGGCAGTAGGCGAGGCGTTGGAGGCGCGGGTTGTGCGATTCGTGGCGACGGTGGCGGCGGCCGTCGACGCCGAGCACCGCGATCCTTGAGCACCACGTTCCTTCCACGCTGCATGTGCCTCGCGAAGAGCAAGTAACGCGCATCGTCGCACTTACCCGCACACTTCACGCGCCCAGTGCGGTCCAGTGGTTTACTGCCGGCGCCCGCCAGCAGGCAGAAGCGCTGTTCAGCATCGAGCGCGTGGTCAATGGCACGGCCGCACTACTCAACACCTGCTGCGCACCCGGTGCCCATGACTGAAGATCCCGCATCTGTAGACTGGCCCGCCGAGCTCATGATGCACGCGCAGCAGCGCCTGCGGCATGAGCAGACCATTCGCCGGGAGGCATGCAAGGTGTGCGGCGCCGACGCCGAATTGTTTGACGTGCTCGACTTCGCCAGAACGTGCGACGCCCAACCCGGCGCACCGCCGGCATCCGGCATTCCCGTGTATTACCGCCGCTGCACTCGCTGCCGCTTCATCGGCACGAACTTCTTTGACGGTCTCACGCGCAGGCAATGGACAAGCTGGGTCTACAACGACGCGTATTACAGCAGCATCGACCCCGGATACCGCGAGATTCGACCGCGCGCCAACGCCGGCGTGGTGGACGCGATGCTTAACGACCACACGAGTGACTGGCGCGGCCTCGACTACGGCGGCGGCAACGGCGAAACTGCCCGTTACCTGCAGGCCATGGGCTATGACTATGCCTGCCATGACCCTTTCGGCAGAAGCACTGCCCTGGAAAGCTCTCGCGGCAGCTACAACTTCTGCTCCGCCTTCGAAGTGGCTGAACACACGCCGGATCCGCGAGCCTTCATCGCCGACGTGGTGCACTGGTGCACCCCCGGACGCCTGGCAGTGCTCATCGGCACCCACGTACACGATGATGCAGTCTCCGATGCCGGCCGGCTGGCCTGGTGGTATGCAGCCCCGCGCAACGGCCATGTCTCCCTGCACTCGCGCCAATCGCTGCAACTGCTGGCTGCGCAGCAGGGTCTGGACTGCCTCAGTCTGAGCGAACGAACGCACTTGCTGACGCGTGGCTACTCGCCGTCCGAAGCGCGCTGGTTCCTGCTCAAGGGCAAGCTGCGTGGCCGGGTCCGACGCCTGTTGCGGCGGCAGGTCTCCGCATGATTGGCAGCTGCGGAGGCGATGGCGCACCCGGTTCGAGACCCCGCTGTGCCTTCCATCCGCGAGCCTCGCGATTCGCTGCTGCGCCACGCCCACGGTTGCGCACTCCGCCAAGCGCTCATCATTGCGCGCGCGGTTGCATCAGTCGCGAGCATGATCCGGAACAGACCCGTATCTGACACAAAAACGACCACCTCCACTGGAGATGGTCGCCTTGTATAGAATTTGTTCTGTATGGCTTTCAAGCATCATCACTGCCATAGCAGGAGCGGGACTCGAACCCGCGACCCCGGCATTATGAGTGCCGTGCTCTAACCAGCTGAGCTACCCTGCCGCTGAGCCAAAAAAGATAGTCCGCTCTGGCCTGCCGAGGCAACCGCACTTAGCCTCCACAGCAGCGATTGGCGCCGGATCGTGAGTCGTCGCGCCTCGCATCACTCCGTCCATCCAGATTTTCCATGCTTCCTGTCCTTGCCCGCTCCCGACGCCTCGTCATCACCTTCGCCCTCGTCGGCTCGGGCGCTACGCTCGTTGGCTGCTCGCTGGCCGGTGACAACACTGGCCTCCCGCCGTTCTCCGACCCCGCCACGCAGAGCTACGCGACCAGCACTGGCGTCACGCTTGCCACCATGACGCGCGTGAATGCGCAGGTCTACACGCAGGACATCATTGCCGGCACCGGGCGCACCGTGGCAGTCGGTGACAGCATCTCGGTGTATTACGTGGGCCGACTGAGCGGCGGGTTCCAGTTTGATGCACGTGCGCGGCCGGCAACGACTTTCGCCACGGTGCTCGACACCACGCGCCTGATCAAGGGGTGGGTGAGCGGCCTGCCAGGCATGAAGGTCGGGGGCACGCGGCGAATGCTCGTCGGTCCGGATTTCGCCTACCGCTTCTCGACCGTGCGTGACATCAACGGCAACATCAGCATTCCACCCAACAGCGTGCTCGTATTCGATGTCGAGCTCATCGAAGCGCTGGCGCGCCCGTAGTCAGCAGCGCACAGACGCACGCGAACCGTGCGGAACGCGACGTTTGAATCGCGATATTGAAATTGCAACAAGCACGCGATACGCAGGGTGGTAACGTGGGTTCGCTGCCTTGCGCTGGTGTTGATGCGAAGCGTGAGCAGGGGCCGGAGCGTGGCTGCAGGATCTGAAAACACGAACGGCCCATCATCGAAATGACGGACCGTTCGTATATGGCGGGGGCGGGATTTGAACCCGCGACCTTCGGGTTATGAGCCCGACGAGCTACCAGGCTGCTCCACCCCGCGGCAGATTGGTAAGATAGTCGAGAAAGCGTCGCAGTCAACCCGTCTGCACCGGTTACGCAAATTGCGCCATGATTCTCGCTCATCTGTGGTATCGGCTGACCTACGGTACTCGCTGACCTGCGGCATTCGCCGACCAATGGCAGTTGCGACCAATTGGCATTCGCTCACCGGTGGCATTCGCTCGCTATCGGCACGAACTGCTCTGTAGCATTTGCTCGACCTGTGGCGTCCAGCGACGCGTTTCGTTCGCTGCCGATTGCATTTACTGCACAGCGACGTCCGCTACATTTTGGTTCGCTCTGCCATGTGGCAACTATCCGACATGTGCCGAAAACTCACAACATGAACGCACGACCCGATCGCGAAGGATCAAGCCGAACCCAACAATTTGATGTCTAAGATATTGTGCGGCAACGATTTGCGATCAATGGCCTGAGGAATATAAACGGATGTGTCTGGCATGATGATTGCTTGGCATTAGGTTATCTGCACGATCACCTTCCTGGTGGCGTGCCTCATTACTTCGGAGATTCTCGATGCGTCGCAATTTTTTCATTACCGCCATCGCTGCAGTCGCCCTGCTTGCTCCTGGGACTGTTTCTGCGCAGCTCACACTGGCGTCACCGGTGTGCACCAACGGTGGTGCCCTCACGATCTTGATGGCGACATCATGCAAGGGCGCCTATGCCGACAACAACCTGACGGTCGTGAACAGGCCGTTGGTTATCGCGCAGCTCAATACAGACTTCGGCGGCAGCTGGAGTCTTCTCGGTTCCTCTGACGAAGCCGGCACTTTCGGCCCATTCACCAGCAATCCGGGCGCCTCGACTGGCACGCTGACTTTCGACACGCCGATCTCCGGCGCTTTCGTGCTTGCCATCAAGGCCGGCGATCAGTTCAGCCTGTATTATTTCTTGAATAATGTCGGCACGCGCGCATCGGTCAATTACACGACCGCCGGCACGAATCTGAACAGTGCAGGCGTCGCGAACGGGCTGTCGCACGCTTCGCTGTATTCGGCCAGAAGCTTTGCACCAGTCCCCGAGCCGTCCACGTATGCGCTGCTCGCCTCCGGCCTCCTTGGCTTGGGTGTCGTCGTACGCCGTCGCCGTCAGGCCTGAGCTTACGGCATGCGTCGTAGGCGCGCGCGCGGCGAGAGACGCGGCTTTACCCGTTTGATATTGGAATGACCTGCATGAAACACGAAGCGCCCCGGCCATCGAATGGCCGGGGCGCTTCGTGTTTCGCGTTCAGGGAAACTGGATCCGCGTCGCGCTGTCAGGCGACACGGCGGTCGAGTCGGGGCGCAAGACATGATAGATCAGCTCGCGATCGCCCTTCACCATGCCGAACTCCTCACGCGCAATCCGCTCCTGCACCGCGGGATTCGTCATCACATCGCGCTTCTGCAGGCTCAGCGAATCGACGACCCGTTTCAGCGAATCGATCGCCGACTTCGTGTCGCCGATCCGACGTCGCACCCGCAACAGGTCACTCGTGCCGTACTCACCTGCCTCGACCGCGAACGACGCGATCACGGCCCAGACCGCGATCCGCGCAACGAGCATCAGCGGCCGCCGCTTTCGCGGCGGATCCGCTTCCGTGGCCTGTGCTCGTGCCACGATCAGAGACCGTACACGCTACCACCGGGATACTCCGCAGCGTCGCCCAGTGCTTCCTCGATGCGCAGCAGCTGATTGTACTTGGCCACACGGTCGGTGCGGCTGGCGCTGCCCGTCTTGATCTGGCCAGCGCCCGTGCCGACGGCGAGATCGGCGATGAACGTGTCTTCCGTCTCACCACTGCGGTGCGACACGATGCTGGCATAGCCGGCGCTCTTCGCCAACTCCATTGCCAGCAACGTTTCCGTCAACGTACCGATCTGGTTCACCTTGATGAGGATCGAGTTCGCGACGTCGTTCTCGATGCCTCTGGCGAGAATTTCGGAGTTCGTGCAGAACAGGTCATCGCCGACGAGCTGTACCTTGGTGCCAAGCTGCGACGTCATCGCCTGCCAGCCATCCCAATCGTTCTCGGCGAGGCCGTCCTCGATGCTCACGATCGGATACAGCTCCATCCAGCGCGCGTACATGTCGATCATGCCCTGCGCGTCCATCGTGCCGGCCTTGCTCTTCTTGAAGTCGTACGTGCCTCCCTTGAACAACTCGCTTGCAGCACAGTCCAGCGCGATCGCGATCTCCTGGCCTGGTGCGAAGCCAGCTGACTCGATGGCCTCGATCACCAGTTTCAGCGCATCCTCGTCCGTCTTGAGGTCAGGCGCAAAGCCGCCTTCGTCGCCGACACCCGTCGCCAGCCCGCGCTTCACCAACACCTTCTTCAGCGCGTGAAAGACTTCCGCGCCCATGCGCAGCGCATCGCGAAACGTTTCGGCGCCGATCGGGACGATCATGTATTCCTGAAAATCCACCGTGTTGGTCGCGTGGGCGCCGCCGTTGAGGATGTTCATCATCGGCACCGGCATCGTGCGCGCCATTGGACCGCCGAGGTAGCGCCAGAGCGGCATGTCGACGTCTTCGGCTGCTGCCCGGGCGGTAGCCAGCGATACCGCGAGGATCGCGTTCGCACCGAGCTTGGCCTTGTTCGGTGTACCATCCAGCTCCAGCATCGCGTTGTCCACGCCCATCTGATCCTGCGCCGACATGCCGGCCAGCGCCGGCGCAATCTGCTCTTCCACGGACTGCACGGCGTTCAGCACACCCTTGCCCAGGTACCGCGACTTGTCGCCATCGCGCAGTTCGACTGCCTCGCGCTCGCCGGTCGACGCGCCGCTTGGTACGGCGGCACGGCCCACGACGCCGCTGTCCAGCGTGACGTCGGCTTCAATGGTCGGATTGCCGCGGCTGTCCAGTATTTCGCGCGCGGTGATGTCTACGATGGTCGACATGGATCGGGAGTTCGGGAGGAGACGGTTGGTGTCGTGCTTTGTGCGAGGAATGACCTGCAATTACGTCGACTGCGCTACCTGCCTGCGTCCTGCGCCTGCACCAGCTACTGCGTGACGGCACCCACCTTCACGGGTGTCGCGAGTTCGGATCCCTCATCGGCAACCAGTGCATTGCGGGAATCGCTCTCGATGCCGTACGCGCTGACGAGCAGCGCAGCCATGCGCGTCCACACCGTGTCCACCAGTCGATCGCGATCAGTGTAGTGCAGCACCGCCGTCGGAATGGGATCCAGGAAGTGGATGTGCACCTCGCCCGGAGTCACGCGCCACTGTCCGCGCCGCATGACCTCGCGCGTGCCCATGATCACGACCGGGATGATCGGCACGCCAGCCTGGATCGCGAGCACGAACGGCCCCTTCTTGAACGGGCGCAGCGCGTACTCGTCACCACGCGTGCCCTCGGCATACACCACCACCGATGCGCCTTCCCGGATCCGGACTGCCGCAGTCTCGTACATCTGCAGCGCTGCACGACGATTGGTGCGCTCGACGAAGATGGTGCCCACTCCCTCGGCGCCGCGGCCGAAGATCGGGATCTTCCGGAGTTCCGCCTTGGCCACGAAGCTCCACCGCGGCAGCACGCTCGCGAGGCAGAACACATCGAACCAGCTCACGTGGTTGGCCACGTAGACGCAGGCCGCCGACTGCTGGATGTGCTCCGCACCATGCACCCGCACGCGAACGCCGCCGCCGCGCACCATGGTGCGCGCCCAGAAACCCTGCACGGCCTCGTATATGCTGCCATGCCCGATCGGCACACGCAGCAGCGAGGCGGTGACGACGATCGCGACCACCGGGATCGTGACCAGCACTGCCACCAGCGCCGCGATGAAAGTCATCATTGCGGCGAAAGGTGGTCGTATCCCGGGGGAGGGTCAACGCGGCGCGGCCCATCGCGTACCACGACACAGGCCCCGTCTGCCAGTGTCGTGGCGACCACGCGCCCGATGGGCGTCAGCGTGCCGATCCGGGCGAGCTTCGCCGCCGCGTCCATCCCGGACGGTCCGGTGACGAGCAGCTCATACTCCTCGCCGCTCGCAAGCGCGTCGCGCGCCATCACGCCGCCCAGCACGGGCACCGCGGCGAGTTCAATGGTCAGCTGCATGCCGGACGCAGCAGCGATGTGTCCCGCGTCGGCCACGAGGCCGTCGGACAGGTCAATGGCCGCTGTCGCGCCGTTGGCGGCGCACCAGGCACCCATGCTCAGCCGGGCCACAGGCCGCGCGAAGCGCGCGCGATGCGTGGCGCGAGGCAGCTTCCCTGCCTGCCACGCCTCGAGAGCCGCACGCGGGCCACCAAGGCTTCCAGTGAGATAGATCAGGTCACCCGGGCGCGCGCCGTCGCGCCGCATCGGGGCGGTGGCCGTACCGAGCACCGTAATGCCCAGCGTGAGCACCGGCGAGCGCGTGGTATCGCCGCCGATGATCGGGACCTTCGCCGCCTCACAGGCGTCGCCGACCCCATGAAGCACCTCGTCCAGCGCACCATCCCACGAGGCGGGCGCGCCGAGCGCGATCAACACGCCCAGCGGCTCGGCACCCATCGCGGCCAGGTCCGAGAGCGCGGCCATGGTGGCACGCCACCCGATCTCGATCGGGGCGAGCCAGGCGCGCCGAAAATGCACGTCTTCAGTGGTCGTGTCCGTGCTCACCACGAGCCGCGTGCCGGTGGGTACATCGAGAATGGCGGCATCGTCGCCAATGCCGCGCGCACGCGAGCCCCATTGGCGCACCCAGCGGGCAATCGACACGAATTCCCGTCCCGGGCCGAGTGCGACCGGCATCGGACTGGTCATGAAAAGGGTACGGCGGGAAGTTCGAGCAAGGTGTGCGGCTGGGTCGACGTGTGTGCGTGCGCAAAGAGTCGGGGCCACACGTTACTCACTTCGTGCAAGAGCAGGTCCATCGTGACGCCGCGCCAGCCGCCATGTGCGACTACTGCCTGCTCCGCCGCCTGCCCATGCACCCACGCCGCCATGGCGCCAGCGTGCAACGGCGAGTGTCCCTGTGCCAGCAGCGTGCCGGCAATGCCGGCGAGCAGGTCACCGGTGCCACCCATTGCCAACGCCGGATTGCCGGTGGCCGAGACCAGTCGCGATCCGTCGGGCGATGCGATGACGGAGGGCACGCCCTTGAGCAGCACTGTGGCACCAAGCGCCTGCGACAGCCGGAGCGGATCATCGAACCGCTGCAACGGGGCTGCCGTCGCGAGCGACGAGGTATTCCCTGCTTGCAGCAACGTCCACAGGGCTGCGAACTCACCCACATGCGGCGTCAGCAGCGCGGGCCGTCCGTGCAGCGCGTGGCGCAGGCGGACGAGATCACCTGACAAGCCATCGCCCGCGTCATCGATCTGCTCCGCGTCCACGAACGGCTGCGCGCGGAATGCGCTCAACGCCCCTGCATCCAGCACCACCGCACCGCGATATGTGTGCAGCAGCCGCAGCACGCGCTCGCGCATGTCACGCGTTGCGCCGTCGAGACCGGGGCCAATCACCATCGCGTCGGGCCATGTCGTGTCGATGGAATGCCACTCGTCGACGCGCACCGCGTGCACCGTCGCGAACGGCACCGCGACCTGCAGCGCCAGCGCCGATTCTGGCGCGACATGGGCGCGCACCATGCCGATGCCCGACGCATGTGCGCCACGCGCAGCAAGAATCGTGGCGCCTGCCATGCCGGCGCCACCGCCCACGATCGCAAGCCGCTTGCGCGAGCCCTTGTGCGCATCCGGGGCCAGCGCCGGGATCCATGCGCGCACCGCGCTGGCATCGATCAGGTGCGCCGTACCGGGCGCTGCATCGAGCAGGCCGATGTCCAGCACATGCAGCACGCCGACGAGATCGCGGCGCAGGAGCTGTCCCGCCTTTGCGCTGCCGAATGTCACGGTATGCGACGCAGCAACGGCGCCGCCGTCGTCGCCCGTCGTCGCATTCAGCCCCGATGGCATGTCGATCGCGATGATGGCGTTAGCTGATGCGTGCCGCGTGCGCACTGCGGCAAGTGCATCGGCAATGCCGTCGCGCGGCGCACCGCTCGCGCCGGTGCCGAGCAGCGCGTCGAGCACGACGGCCTCGACGCCGGACGGTGGCGCAAAGCGTCCGTCCAGCAGCGCTTCAGCCCTCGCGCGCTGCGCATCCGGCGTACGCGGCGCGAGTGCCTCGTGCACGGTCACGGACCAGCCACGCTGCCGAAGCAGCCCGGCGATCACCCAGCCGTCGCCACCGTTGTTGCCGCCGCCCACGTAGATCGCCGCACTGCGCCACGGTTGCGCGTGCAGCCATTCGGCGGCGGCGGTTCCTGCGCGATGCATCAGCGCAAAAGAATCCGGCAGCGTCGCGATCGTGCGCACGTCGAGTTGCTGCGCTTCAAGGGCCGACAGCACTGGGACGAGCGCAGCGATGGAAGTCATGCGGTGGACTCACAGAAACATGGACGTGCCGCCGGCGCTTGCACGGCCGGTCGGCACGGTGCGTCTCAACCCTGCGGCACGTTCCGCCAGGGATATGCAGATTCAAACGCGTGCCGGAAATCGAAGGCATCCGCGAAATCCTCGCGCTGGTCATTCGGCTGCTTGATCAGCATGCCAAGGTCCACGAGTGCGAACACGATATCACCGAAGTGCACCGACTCCCGGATACCCCAGTGATCGAGCACGAGACGCGACATGACCCCGTAACGCTCGATCGCCAGGTCACGACAGGTTTCGGCCAGCTCCCGCCCCGAGATGTGGCGACGCTCGCCCAGGTGCTGCTGGCACTGTTCCAGCGCCGCCAGCACGAAAAGAAATGCATGCTCATGGAAACGCGGTTCGCGCAGGCGAATCTGCTCCATGATGCCGTCCTTGAACGCCAACTCTGCCACGTCCTACCTCACTCGGGAAATCGGTCCGGCAATCAGACCTCTGCGCCAACCGGCGCAGGATACAGCGGAAAGCCTGCCGCCAGGTCCTTCACGTCGGCATGCACCGCGCGCAGGTTGGCTTCATTATCCGGGGCCTGCAGCACACGATCGATGAGAACGGCGATGCGCTGCATCTCAGACTCCTTCATGCCACGCGTGGTGACGGCGGGCGTACCGATGCGGATGCCGCTCGTCACGAACGGCGAGCGCGTCTCCTTCGGCACCGTGTTCTTGTTCACCGTGATGCCCGCAAGGTTCAGCGCATTCTCGGCCAGCTTGCCGGTCAGCGAGTCCACACCGCGCGAACGCAGGTCCATCAGCATCAGGTGATTGTCCGTGCCACCCGAGACGATCGATCCGCCGAGTGCGATCAGCTCCGCCGCCAGCGCCTGCGCGTTGCGCACCACCTGCTGGCAGTATTCGGTGAACGACGGCAGCAGTGCCTCGCGGAACGCCACGGCCTTGGCTGCGATCACATGCTCCAGCGGCCCGCCCTGCGTGCCGGGGAACATCGCCTTGTCGATCGCCTTCGCATGCGCGGCCTTGCACAGGATCAACCCGCCACGGGGTCCGCGCAGCGTCTTGTGCGTGGTGGTGGTCACGACATCGGCGAACGGCACCGGGCTCGGATACACGCCCGTGGCGGCCAACCCGGCGAAGTGTGCCATGTCCACCAGGAAGATCGCGCCGACTTCATCGGCCGCGTCACGGAAGGCCTGGTAATCCAGCACGCGCGAGTAGGCGCTGTAGCCGGCGATCAGGAGCTTCGGCTTCTTCTCGCGAACCAGGGCGCGCATCGCGTCATAGTCGATCAGGCCTTCGTCCGTCACGCCGTAATGACAGGCGTTGTAGGTCAGGCCCGAGAAGTTCACGGGCGAGCCGTGCGTGAGGTGCCCGCCCTGCGCCAGGTCGAGGCCCACGATGGTGTCGCCCGGCTTCAGGAACGCCAGGAAAACAGCGGCGTTGGCGGTCGCCCCGGAATGCGGCTGCACGTTTGCGTGCTCGGCCCCGAACAACTCCTTCACGCGGTCGATGGCCAGCTGCTCCACCTTGTCCACGACTTCACAGCCGCCGTAATACCGCTTGCCCGGCAGGCCCTCGGCGTACTTGTTCGTGAGCGGGGAGCCCATGGCTTCCATCACCGCCGGCGACACGAAATTCTCGCTCGCAATCAACTCGATGCCGTCGTTCTGACGCTCGATCTCCGCTTCGATCAGTGACGCGATCTCGGGATCGGCGGCGCGCAGTGCAGCGCCCGGCGGGCAACGGTCCCAATCATTCCACGGCTGCTGCATCAACGCTCCACATCGTCGGCCCGCTCGATCTTGGCGATCCGGCGTTCGTGCCGGCCACCCTCGAACGGCGTATTGAGCCACGCCTTCAAAATCTGCACTCCTTCCTCGTCGCTGACACAACGCGCGGGGATCACCAGGATGTTCGCGTCATTGTGCTCCCGCGCCAGCCTGGCGACTTCCGGTGTCCACGCCACCGCCGCACGGACATGCGGCCAGCGATTGGCGGCGTAGCTCATTCCGAGGCCGGTGCCGCAGAGCAGGATACCGCGTTTCGCCTCGCCGGACGATACCTCCCGGGCGACGGGATGCGCGTAGTCGGCGTAATCGGTGGAATCAGCCGAGTGGGTGCCGAGGTCGGCAACCGCGAAGCCCATCTCCGCCAGTGCCGATGCCAGGTGACCCTTCATTTCGAAGCCCGCGTGATCGGACGCGATCGGGATATGCTCTGCCATGATCACCCTTGCGACTTGTTGGGAAACGGCGGCCAGGTGCGCACCATGCCGCGTACGGCCTCGATACGGCGTTCCGCGAGGCGATCCGCCGCCACGTGCGACGTCACGCCATCGGCCTTCGCGATGTCGAACACCCCAAGGATAGTCTGATAGATCTCGTCTGCCTTGCGCAGCGACCGCGTACGGTCCCAGCCGGCCAGTTCGCTGTAGACGTTGATCACGCCACCGGCGTTCACGACGTAGTCCGGCGCGTATGTCACGCCCCTCGCCTCGAGCATGTCGCCGTGCCGGTCCTCGAGCAGCTGGTTGTTGGCCGCACCGACCACCAGCTCCACGCGCAGCTTCGGGATGGTGTCGTCGTTCATGCCACCACCCAGCGCGCACGGGGCCAGGATGTCGGCCTTCTGGTTCAGCACCTCCGCCACGTCCACGCCCCGCGCTCCGGTGTCGTGCATGACACGCTTCACCCGCTCTGCATCGATGTCGGCCACGATCAGCGTCGCGCCGACTGCGTGCAGCTCCCTGGCCAGGTTGTACCCCACGTTGCCGCAGCCCTGGATGGCGACGGTGCGCCCGCTCAGGTCGTCGGAGCCCCATCGATACTTCGCCGTGGCCTGCATGGCGCGGAAGACACCGCGCGCGGTCACCGGCGACGGGTCGCCTGAGGCACCCTGCAGGCCGGAGACGTAATCGGTCTCCATGTGCACGAAATCCATGTCCGTGGTGCTCGTCCCCACGTCCTCGGCGGTGACGTAGCGGCCGCCCAGCGAATCCACGAAGCGTCCATGGGCGCGAAACAGCATCTCGCGATTCAGCGTGCGGTTGTCACCGATGATGACCGCCTTGCCGCCACCGAGGTTCAGGCCGGCGACGGCGTTCTTGTACGTCATGCCGCGGGCCAGACGCAGCGCGTCGATGATCGCCTCCTCATCGGAGCCGTACTGCCAGAACCGCGTGCCGCCGAGCGCCGGACCAAGCGTCGTGTCGTGGATTGCGATCACGCCACGGTAGCCGCTGGACTTGTCGAAGTTGAGCACCAGCTGCTCGTGCCCCATTGCTGCAATCGTGTCGAAAAGCTTCATGATGTATGGCAAGGACGCGGCGTGCCATGCGGGCCGGGCACGCCGCGTCGTTCAGGAACGGGAGTAAAGTTCGCGGGCAATGACGATGCGCTGCACCTCGGACGTGCCTTCGTAGATCTCCGTCACCTTCGCATCACGAAACAGGCGCTCCACCGGATACTCGGTCACGTAGCCGTACCCGCCGAAGATCTGGATGGCCTGCGTGGTGGTCCACATCGCCGTCTCGCTGGCGAGCAGTTTGCACATGGACCCGAACTGCGTGATGTTCTCGCCCGCCTGCTTGGCGCGTGCGGTCGCGTAGAGCAGCGCACGCGTGGCAGCGATGCGGCTGGCCATGTCGGCGAGCTTGAACTGCACCGCCTGAAAATCGCGGATCGG
>ENA-OFCX01000125-OFCX01000125.1-metagenomes-genome-assembly--contig:-NODE-125-length-41773-cov-5.944412_pt1 | contig 41773 bp, 35 predicted proteins | sample MGYA00153384_OFCX01 | MGnify analysis MGYA00153384
GGCGCTCGGAGCGCCTAGCACTGCATCCCGCCAGCACCGCCAAAAACGGGACTTTAGTAATTCTCGCCTCTCTAAGCATTCGAAGGGTAGACCTGCAGTGGTGCGGCGTTAATCCGCCCGCTCACCCGTCCGCTCACCGGTCTTTGCCGGTGGCGCGCTTGACCGATCAAGCGGAAAACTTAACTTCATGGTTGATGCGGGCTCAGGCACCAGCGCCCTAGCTTTGTCAGTATTTCCCACAGCTGGAGTGACGGCTTTTTCGCCCGCCTTATGCTCATCTGTTCGCATGCGCTCGATGCCAAGCTCGGTGTGCATGCCATCGCGCATCAGCGACTTTTCGTCGCATGCGCATAACGCTGATGTTGCCACCGCCATCAGCCACGCCGCAGACAGTATTGATTGATTCATGAGGACTCCTTCGGTATTCAATAGCGTAAGTGCACGTGCCGCAATTGTCCGAACGGTGGCATACAAAGCAGCAGAACGTTTTTATAGCATTTATTCTCCTCGCGCTCCAAACTCGCGGCACAGCGCACCAACACTCGCTTCCTACTCATTGACTTTTTCGTGGCCCCAGCATGTCGCGTGCATTGACCCAACGATCAAACTGATCCGCAGTAACAACATCGAGCGCAAGTGCTGCTTGACGCAGGGTGCTACCCTGCGCTTGAGCGTACTTTGCAACCTGTGCAGCACGGTCATACCCAATGTGCGGCACCAAGGCTGTAACCAACATTAACGAGCGTTCCAGCAGGTCTCCTACGTGGGCAGCATTCACCGCAATTCCAGCCACGCAGTACCGCGTGAAGCTACTTATTGAGTCCGCCAACAGCCGTATGCTGTCGAGGGTATTGAGCGCGATCAACGGTTTGTAGGTATTGAGTTCGAACTGGCCCTGACTTGCTGCGAAGCCGATGGCTGCGTCATGGCCAATTACTTGGGCGCACACCATCATCAGCGCCTCGATTTGGGTGGGGTTTACCTTGCCCGGCATGATCGAGCTGCCCGGCTCGTTCTCGGGCAACTGAAGCTCGCCCAATCCGGCACGCGGACCGCTGCCCATCATACGAATGTCGTTTCCGATTTTGATCAAGGCGATGGCCAACATCCGAAGACTCCCATGAAATGCCACTAGCGCTTCATGCCCTGCCATGGCCGCAAATAAATTGTCGGCTTGCTTGAATGGCAGGTTTAGTTTTGTGGCTAGCGTCGCAACCACTCGCGCGCCGAATTCGGCGTGGGTGTTTAATCCGGTGCCCACTGCGGTGCCACCAATCGCCAGCGAATACACGGCCGGGAGCGCGTGTCGCATCGTCGTTTCGCAGATTGCAAGCTGCGCTTCATAACCTCCAAACTCTTGGCCTATCGTGATGGGTGTTGCATCTTGCAAATGGGTTCGACCGATCTTCACGATCAATGCAAAGGCATGGGACTTCTCCGCCAACATGGCCCGCAACGCGTACAGCGCTGGAAACAACAATTGGTGTGCAAGCTGAGCCACCGCAACGTGAATCGCAGTCGGAAATACGTCGTTCGATGACTGACCGAGATTAACGTCATCGTTCGGGTGAACGAGTCGCGGGCCTCCCAGTACGCCACCCAACGTGAGCGATGCCAGATTCGCCACCACCTCGTTCACGTTCATATTGCTTTGCGTGCCCGACCCGGTTTGCCACACCGACAGAGGGAATTCACCGTCGTATTTGCCGTGAGCTGCGTCATAAGCTGCGTCAGCGATGGCACTCGCCTTAACGGGGTCGAGCAAATGCAATTCGCTATTCACCTGAGCTGCGGCCCACTTCACCCACCCTAGCGCATGGATAAGCTCAAGCGGCATGCGCTGATCACCTATTGCGAAGAAGCGAAGGCTGCGCGCAGTTTGTGCGCCCCACAGCGCAGCGGCAGGTACATCAATGGCACCAAAGCCGTCGGCCTCCATGCGTGTGTGAATCATCTCGCGTGCCTGCCTCATGATCTAACGAACATTCAAGGGCACTCGTTATGAACCGTCATCGTGCGGATGATTCACGCTCCGGCGTTGCTCACCGACCATTTGGGCGTTGTGATGATCGAGCGTTTTGCGGACGTCGGGCGTGTGTACATCAACCGTTTTTTCGTTGAGTGGAAGATCATTTTCCGCGTTTTTTTGACGAAGTTTCAGCGTTTTTCTTTGCGTAAAAGTCATGTGCTTTTCCTCGTGAGGCTAGCGGTGCGTAAAGAATGAGACCGCAGTCGGTCTGAATGTCCACGAAAGGGTACTCAACGTTAAGTATTGGGCTACACGTTCGCGTGATGCGTAAGACGTTGACATCGAATGCCGTAGGACGTGCGCTCGTGGTCAAACCTTTAGCCAACCCATTTGCCAGCGCAGGTCGAAAACATTTTCACCGTCTCGCGACGATATGTGCGCCACCGCACAGCCAAAGCCTTACGTCGAGTGCACGATTGCGCAGTCGGCTCTGTGAGCCCAACTAACTTTCTTGGAGAAACCTATGATTCAATTTCGAACCACAAAGCAATGTGTTTTGTTCTCTGCCATCCTCGCGACGCTCGCTTTAACCGCTTGCAACAAGTCGCCTGCGCCATCGGTCATGACGGCAGCCCCTGCCCCCGTTGCCGCGCCCAGCATTCGCGCGATTTCAGCCACCCTAACCGGCGCGAGTGAAGTGCCGCCAGTAACGAGCAGCGCAACCGGCACCCTTGACGCGACGTTTAACGCGCAGAGCGCCCTACTCGCATGGACGGTGACCTACCGCGGCATGAGTGGAGACGTTACGGGTGCGCATTTTCACGGCCCGGCTATGGCGGGCGAGAATGCTGGCGTTGTGGTGCCAGTCACAGGCAGCACCGCGAGTCCCATCAAGGGAGAAGCAATGCTCACCGCAACCCAGGCGACCGATTTGACCTCGGGAAAGTGGTACTTCAACCTGCACACCGCTGCCAACCCCAATGGCGAAATACGTGGTCAGGTTGTGGTCAAGCCGTAACTGAACGATTGCCGCGCGTAACTTACGTCTTCACCACTGCTGAGGCTGCTGTGCGTGCGTCACATTTCGCGAAACAGTCGTTCAAACCACGCCGGTGTACACCCGCGTCAGGATAAAGAACTGGGTGCCGCATTTCGCCCTGCGGTGATCACGTCGGGCCTCGCTAAATAACGATCCACGCGTTCTACGTACCGCCGCGTCGCCTCACGCGCCGCATCATTCGCGCGAGACTCGTATATCGATTTTTCGGGATCTGGCTGGGCCGCGTCCTGATCGGGTCGCTCGGCGTTCATGCCTAGCGACGAGCGGTCTTCATTTGTGCCATTGTTCATAACTGAACCCTCAATTTCGCTTCATACGTCGGAACTCGCAGCAAAGTTTGACTCTACGCCACAGTAAAGGTAATGGTGCGCGCAACATCTCACGCTGTCTGTAGTTGGAAACCACTCAATCGTGTCGGCAAACGCTTACGAAACAGTGGTCGCGCCAATTGCCAGCGTGTATTGAGTAAGTGATCCTCTGCAGATTCAAGTGAATGACACGAAACTGCGCGACCCCGTAACTACGCTTATCCCGCTCTAGACCCGATGGACACGATTGACACGATGTAGCGGCGGCGCAAGCCGCGAAGATTTTGACGCACAACCTTCTCGCGGCCACTCGACAGTGCACGGGACTGGCTTGCGGCGTGCTGACCTGAAGTTAGCGTGACAACTGGCGGCACGCAGTCATCGTCGAACCACTTGCGGGCTACCGCGCTTTAGGTTTCTTGTAAGCCAGGTTGACCTGCGAACCGCGATCAGTATCTTTAAGTCCATTTGAAACATCTGCCGCCGCCTGCTTCATGATTTCACGCGGAGCGCTCGCTTGATGGTCGGCTGACTCATCCATCTCGTGTGGCAACCGGTCAACGTGCTGTTGCAGTATGCTGACCTCGACCTTGGAATGCTCTTGGTGCGTCACGGTGCTGCCGGTTTTTGTCGTCGCAAGCATCGGTTCGGTGCGCGGTTTAGCTTGACCGGTTGCAGCAGCGGAGCGCTTGGTCATGCGTATGTCGCCTCTACGCGCTGCGCCTTCGGAGCTTGAATCGCGTGGTTAGCCTGCACAGGCTGCAAGGGCCGACTCGTCGTAAGCGAAAAACCGTCCCGCTGTTTAAGAAAGAATGCGTATCCGGACTGTCTTCGTTTTGCTTCAAGCATCGCGGCATCAGCCTTCTCAAGCAGTTCGGTCACCGTTGCACCATCAACAGGAAATCGCGCAATGCCGAGACTGGGGGCCACGGTGACACCGGGTTGGCCGATCATCAACGGTGCGACGACCGCGTCGAACAATTCGCGAGCCAGGTGATTCAGGCGTCCACGACTTTGCACGTTGGCCACCAAGCAAGCGAACTCGTTTCCGCCGGCTCGACCGACCGTATCGTCAGCACGTAGCGCGTGGGTGATTCGAGCTGCAACAATTTTCAGCAACTCGCGCTCGGCATCATGTCCATACTCGTCACTGATCGGTTGGAAACCGTCAAGATGTAGACAGATCACGGCAAGCGACCGGCGTTGTTTGATCGCCTGTTCCAACGCGCGTTCAAGCTGCCAACGAAACAAATTGCGATTGGGCAATGCCCGCATGCCCTCAGGCATTGCTAAGGGACGGGCACGTTGTGCGCCTACCTCAGCGTCGCGTCGATCAATTTGCGACGTTGCAAGCGCGTGCCACTCGACCGCCCGATGTGTCTCACGCTCGTCATTAGGTGTCGCGTGCAGTCGGTACAGCGCATCCACGCACTCGCAAACCTTCATATTCAACCCATCAGAGCGGGCAGCGCAACTGCGGGCGTGCCGTCAGTAAGCATGTACTTGCTCAACCCCGAATCCAACATCACATCCCATCGCTCGATTGCCGATTCGGTCAGTCGACTCACATCTGCTTCACCGAACAGTAAGTTCGCGCGAACTGTTCCACCAACTTGCGCTATGTGCGGATGCGCGTTGGTCGTCGCATCTAAGGCCTGTAGGGTTGCGACGTGATGAGTGTTTGCAGAAATCATCGGTCTCACTTGAGCTTCGTCTACGATAAGAAAACGGAATGTAAACGTCCAGCACGTCAACATCAGCAGACCCACGCCTTTCGCGAACAGCCATCAGCATAGTCTCCAGACAACGCAAAAGACTTCGTTTGTGCGCCAACGAACATAAGTGCGCATTGATTCCGCCTTTTCGACGTGGGCAACTGAGCAGAGCGTGACGCACAGACGACTTGATGCATAGCGCTGATCGTTCTATCGCAACGGACGCTCGGCCAAATGACAAGTACGCAAAGCAGGTGCATATACCGCTGGCATTGCGGTATTTATCTCTAACGCCAGGGATCCAGCGCACTGGATCGAGGCAGGAAAATGCTATGTGCGCTCTGCATTGCAGGCAGCCGCTTTCGGCATTCACAACGCTTTTCTCAATCAGCCAGTCGAGGTGGCTGCGTTGCGTCCCAAACTTTTAACTCTCTTAGGGATTGGAAATGTAAGGCCCGATTTAGTGGTGCGATTGGGTCCAGGCAGAAAGATGCTTCAATCGCTACGTCGGCCGCTGGAGGTCGTGCTAATTTGATTTGATCTGCTCCCCTCTCCGCCGGAGGGAGAGGGGGAAAGTGGAACGCAGCACGCAATTTTGTTTGACTCTCAAAGCGTGAAGTGCAGGCTGCCCGCTGGTGCGTAGTCATGGCGCAATCGACGTGCCAGCGGGACGAGCAGCTCGCCACTGCTTCTCCGCGTCGACACACAAATCAGCAACCTGCTGCAGCGCCATTTGCACCGCTCTATTGGCCGCTACCACCCCACCTACGGGATCATCGCTCGTCGCAGCAACGACGGTCTCCAGCTCGCGCCACGCAATCGTCTTGCGTGTCTGCGTATCCAGTAAGTAGGCTCTTAGTGTGAACACCACGCGGCTGGGTTTGGCGCTGAAGTCCTGCTGCAGGCGCACGATTTCAGTATCCAAGGTAAGCTCCCCGATGGCCGCAATTGATGACGGAACGACCGCTTTAAATACACCCGCTTTCCCGACAGTCCACACGATCATCGGCGTCAACATACGGGCGGGTGTATCGACCCACTCGCTGTGCGCGAAGTATTCAAGTTTGTACGGCTCGCGAACGTACATCATATGTTGACTGTCAAAGCCCGCGTCGGCGCGGGGCGTGTTCACCAGCAAGGTGGCTGCGGCGGGCGGCATGGCCAGTGTGGCCAGCGTGGCGGAGGCGACCTTTGACGAAGCGGCTGCTGGTGTCAGTGTCGCTTGCAGCGCGTAGAGCGTCGGGGCCGCAACCGGCTTTGGCAGCAGTGACGCGCAACCGGTGAGTCCACCACCAGCGCCGATTAGAACGGCAACCGTGAGCACGACGGCTTGATGCAAGGCAGGCAAAACAATCCAAGTTTTCACGGCAAACGCTTTCCGCTGGGTGTTTCTCCCGGCCCTTCAGTTGGTGGACTGCGACCGCGCAGCAGACTTCCGGGGTCGCGTTGGGTCTGCTCGCTTAATCTACGCAGCGACGCAGCGAGCACACTAATTTCAGCCAGCACACGTTGCACCTCGGTCAGCGTAGTGGCCGACAAGCGCTGCACGTCAGCGCCAACAGCGCTCACGGTGTTACTCGCGTTAGTGCTCGCCGCAGCCGCATCGTTGCCGAGCTTTTCTACGGCATCCGCACCACGGCCAATGCGATCAATCACTGGGCCCAGTTGGGCTGTCACGCGAGCACTATTGTCAAAGGTTCTCGCTGCACTGTTGATCCCAGCGTCAATCGTGTTCTTTTTCGCCGCTAAAGTGCGGGCCACAATGGCGATATCGGCAAGCGCACTTTTCAAGGCTTGGCGATTTTCATCGTTCAATATCGCATCGATGTTGCTCGACGTTTTGTCGAGTTTCTCAAGTACCGTGGTCAACACGTTTTCTAAACGGGCGCTGAGCGATGGCTTGGTACGAATCACGGGATACTCGCCTTCGGTAGTTGCCGTGAGTAACGCGCTGTTGCGCGCGCCACCACTGAGTTCAACGTACGCAATGCCGGTGAGGCCCTGCGTCTTCAACACGGCAACGGTGTCCACGTTTATCGGCGTGCCACGTACGATGGCGAACACGAGTTGCACCCGTTCAGGGTTCACCGGATCGAGCTTAATGCTCTGCACTTTCCCCACATCAACCCCGTTGTATTTGACCGGCGCGTTCAGATTAAGGCCCGCCACCGACTCGTCCTCATTGGCCAGATAGAAGTCGTATTTCGTACCGAAGGTGCCACCGGAGCTAAGCCATAGCGCGCCCGCAATCAGCGCGGCACTTAGGATGAGTACGAAAGCACCGACTATCGCGTAGTTCACTTTTGTTTCGATGATGTTCCTTCCAAAACACTAGCCTGTTGTTGCGCTGCACGAGCGCGCGGGCCAGTAAAAAATGGTTTGACCGCCGGGTTATCGTCGCTGGACAGCGCGAGCATTGAGCCACACGCTTTAACTGTTCCGTCGGCAAGTACTGCAACACGATCAGCAACCTGCCACAGCAAATCAAGATCGTGGGTGATCATGACAATCGTCAGGCCGAACAAGTCGCGTTGCCTGAGAATCAGCTGGTCAACACCGTCCGCACTGACCGGGTCAAGGCCAGCGGTAGGCTCGTCCAGAAACAGCAGCTCAGGATCAAGCGCCAGAGCGCGGGCGAGCGACGCGCGCTTCATCATGCCACCACTTAATTCAGACGGATATTGCGCGCCCACCTCAGGCGCGAGTCCGGCCATCGAGAGTTTCCACGCGGCGATTTCATCGATCACGGTGTCGTCGAGATCGGTGTGTTCGCGCAATGGAAGCCCAACGTTTTCTTTGACCGTCAAGGAGCTGAACAGGCCGCCGTGTTGAAACATTACGCCCCACCGCCTGCGCAGCGCCATCGCATCAACGTCGCTAAGAGTGGCAAGATTACAGCCGAGCACTTGAACGCTGCCCGACTTCGGCAGCTTCAGCAAAATCATCTCCCGCAACAACGTTGATTTGCCCGACCCACTGCCTCCCACCAAGGCAAATATTTCCGCACGCCGAACTTGAAGGTTCACGTCGGTGTGCACCACATGGGCGCCAAAGCTGGTCGACACGTGCTTCATCTCAATGACCACTTCTTGGGTGGGCGTGGCGTTGGCGTTGGCGTTGGCGGCATGCGAATCCATGTCAGATATCCAGGGCGCTAAACACCACCGACAGGAGTGCATCGGCCACGATCACCAGAAAGATCGATTGCACCACGCCGCGCGTAGTGTGGGTGCCCACGCTATCGGCGCCGCCTCGGGTGCGAAATCCTTGAAAGCAGCCCACCACCGCGATGATTGCCGCAAACACCGGCGCTTTGCCGATGCCCACCCAATACGACGTAATGCTCACCGCTTTGACCAGTCGATCCAAGAACTCGACAAAGCTCACACCCAGCTGCGTGCTGGCCATAATCATGCCGCCGAACACGCCCAGCACGTCAGCAAACACCGTAAGCAGCGGTAATGCAATCACCAACCCGATGACTTTGGGTAACACCAGCAACTCCAGCGGTGCGATGCCCATCGTGCGCATGGCATCAATCTCTTCTGTGACCGCCATCGTGCCGATTTGAGCGGCGTATGCGGAGCCGGAGCGTCCGGCAATGATGATCGCGGCGATCAACGGCGCGAACTCGCGCAGCATGGATACGCCAACCAGATCAGCGACAAAAATATTTGCCCCATACTGCCTGAGCTGATCGGCACCCTGATACGCAACAACAATACCAAGCAGGAACGATAACAAGCCAACAATCGGCAGTGCATCAAAACCAGCGCTACGAATGTTGAACAAAATCGGCCGCCATCGCAATCGCGAGGGATGCGCCAAACATCCCGCAAACGCAATCGCGCTTTCACCGACAAAGCTCAGCAGCGCGAGCACCTCCTCAATCAACTCGGCTACGCTTTTGCCGACGCGCTCAAGTGCGTTGTCGGGCTTTACAGCGAGTGCGTGCGGGGGCGCGGCAAGCTCGGTCGCGCCCTGCTGCACCACGCTCAAAAGTTTGGCATATGCGGGACTTAGGCCCTCAAGCGTAATCACCGCACCTGCACTCTGCATACGCTTTATGTGCTTTGCGAGTAGCCATGCGCCCGCCGTGTCAAGCGCATCGATGCCCGAAGCATTGACCGTCATGTTCATTGCCGCCACGTTGATCGATTCAAGCGTGTGTTGAACGGCACCCAGACCGCGCGCGGTCCATGGGCCCGAGCATATGAGTGTCTGCGGCGTCGGGCGAGCAACGCTGGCCTGTTTCCGCGCGTTCAAAGTTGCCCACGACACAAGCGCTTTCAACCCACTGCGTTATGCGCGAAAGTGCTCGCGAACTTTGGCTTCGATCTGGCGGTCGGTGAGCTTGTCAACGGTTTCAACGGCGACAATTCGTTCACCCTGCCCTTTGGCAACCAGCCGTTTTTTAAGCTCGCCTTTTGCCTCGCCCGGTCCCATTATGAAAATAGCATCAGCAACGTGCAGATGGGCGATCACCTCGTCATAATATTTATTGAGATGACTGGCAAATTGCCGATCTCGCTGATCCTCTGCAGAGCCGTCTTCCGCTGACGCGCCCGAAAAGCGCACGTGCTTTTCCACGCCCGACAACATGGTGTCAGCAACACCCGTGCGCTTCGCATCACTCGGATCAGGGCTCATCATTACGATCTTCGCGTCGCGGTGGTCAATCCACAATCCGACTTGCTTTTTCATTCAGTATTCCTTAATGTGCGCATCAGCTTTTATGCCGCGTTTAGTGTGACAAAAGGGAGCAGCGATTGGTGTTCATCAGCAAATCTTTCGTTACGCCGCCGAATGCCCATTCGCGTAGGCGACTGTGGCCGTAAGCGCCCGCGATGATGAGGTCAATGCCGTGCTCGTTGGCCACCGCATACAGCGCGCTTCCGTCATCGGTCGCAACCGCTGTTGCGGGGGCAGGCGGAGGAGCAACGGCAGTTGCCAGCACGCCGTGCGTTTTGAGCCAGCTGACCACATCGTCAAGGCGCTCTTTCGCATCCGACAGGTTTTTCGCGTCGGTGATCTCAACGACCGTGACGTGACTCGCTTTTTTGAGCAACGGCAAGGCGTCTACAACGGCCCGCCTAGATTCGCGAGTGTCTCTCCAGCAGATCAACATTCGCTCCATTGTCAGCGCTGCAACAGCGGCAGGAACCACTAGCACTGGCCTGCCAGCCTGCATGATGATCTCCCCGGTGTTCGCCGATCGCGACGCATCAAAAAAGTCACCGGTTGCCAGCCCGGTGATAACCAAGTCAGCACTACGCGCCTGAGCGGCGATGTAATCAGACAGCGAACCGTTCATTACCGTGGAGCGCCAGCTCACGCTGCGGGCGTGTTGTCGAAACGTGTCGCGAAATTCAGCTTCAGCCCGCTGATTTTCTTTTTCTAGTTCTCTGCGGCTCTGCTCCATCACATCCACTGGCATGTAGCCGTCCGCGTACACCACCTGCATTGGCTGACAGGCCACGATTCCGATCAGATTGGCGTCGAATCGGTCTGCCAACTCACCCGCCAATTTGAGCAGCGGCAAATTCGCTCGTCCGATTTCCAAATGCACCATCAGTGTTGTGTAGCTCACCCTATCTCTCCCATTAGATGGACTTTTGATCAAATTCAGACGAAAGATAAGCGCCGAATAGACGTGGCGTCTGTGCGCTGTAGCACATAGCAACAATTGAATTGACGTTGTCGACGCGCGCTGATCCGCCGTGTGATGCTTTGTACTTAAGAGCTCCTTCGCGTCGCGGATTCCGCCATTGTGCGACGGTGTCACCATGATGCCTTGCAAAAAATCCACCGCCCGCTGCGGCTGTAGGTCAAGGTTGAATGCCAAATCGCAGGCGTCGGCGTATATCCATCATCGACTGAGATCATTACGTCAAGGCCATTGGCTGCCAACACTTCGAGTGCGATCACCCAAGCAGGCTCGGATGACGCGTCAATAGATAAACCCATAAACCACGACCCGCTGACCCCGTTGAACTTTCGATGGTTGCAGATGGCCAGTGTGACGCACGCCCCCCTGCCCCGGTGACCCGAAGTTCCGAGGCTCACACACAGCGAGGCAATCGGCGGGCCGGACACTTCCGAGTGGTAGCCAGAGACCCATGTCGCCGCGTTGATCAGCGACGACTCTGGCGCAACTTTGCCTGCAAGTGAGTTAATGTGCGACGGCCACTACAGCGACTCCGCGGGTGCGCGGTTTAGCGCTTGATGCGCGTGATCTTTGTGCCTTCAATACTCAGGCTTGCCATGAGTCCCCGCTGGTCATTGATGAAAGCATAGGCATCATCCTTCAATGCTGAGGTGGAAATGTTCTTTCCTGCGCCCTCGTTCACCACCACCACTGTGGGGCCCACGCCGACTTCCCAACCCTTGGATGTGGCGAGATAGTTGACCGCCCTATCACTCATCAGGAAGACCACGTACGTGTGTGTTTCCGCGCCCGCTTGCCAGCCCCATGAGGCGGAGACTGAGTTGTAATACTCGGATACTTTCGCGCTTTTCATCAGCACACCTTCGCCGTAACTGCCGCCGAACACCAGTCCCGCTTTAACGATCTTTGGAAACACCCAAATGGCTTTGGCCTTCTTTGAAATGGCTTCCGCGGCTGGACGGCTTTTGTAGAGCGCTTGCAACGCTTGCGCTGCGTCTTTGTCGAGATCCTCTGCTGTCGCTGCCACCGCACCGCCGCAAATTGCGCTCAGCAACAGTGTTAATACGGCGGATAGCTGCACCTTGTGCATGCCGCGTCTAGATTGAGTGATGGTTGTGTCCTTATCATCGACTCATTGTCAAGCTCAAGCGTACGAGGTCGACCGCGCCTTGACTGTGCGCCAGCGAATACAGTAAGACAGTTTCTTGACTTTGATCTCCTCTTTCCCGTGTGTTCGACACTTCGCGTCGAGCCGCAAGAGATACGGATTTGCTGCGCTTTGCGTATCTTCCTCAGCAAAATCGAAGCGAAGTGCCGTTTGGGCGGCGTTGGCACGCGCTTGTGACTACGCAGTGCCGGAGTGATCGCGATGTTGTAGAGCACGTTCAACCCTTCGAGCAGCCCTGCAAACTCGAACCCTTTAGAAAGCCGATGACGCAGTCGGGCTGCAAGCCGACGCCCTTCGTTGGTTTATAGATTGAAGCGCGTTGCAGAGTCCATGCGCGACACTTCGCTTGATTTATCGCGATCTACCGCTGCGCCTTCAGCCGCACGTCGCGGGCGCGCTCAGCGAGTCCACCCTTCCACCGCAGCGGCCAAGCCTTCACCGAGCGGAGAGACCCGGCCTGAATGCAACGCGTGCGCTCGGCAATCAGCTTTCGCGCCGCCGTCGGGTAGTCGCTGCCGCATCCCGCATTCAAGCGCGGCTTTGATCCAGTCGTGATGTTTGAGCCCGAGCCGTTATGGGTGGGGGCCGGGGCTGTGCGGGCTTGGTATCAAGCGGCAAGCTGGGCGCGTCCCCAAACGCAGCGTGGCGGTGCCGCCTTCGTGATCGCGATGCTGCGCTTGACGCCAAACCACGCGGGCGTTTCGAAGACGTTTAACTTACACCTCTCTTACACGTCTGCGTAAAGGCGCGCCTACTCGGCTCGTGAAGTAATCGCCAAAATCGCCGCCGCGCACTCGCGCCGACACAACACCAACCCAACATGCAACACTACGTCGCGCTGATTAAACGTAATCGCGCGGCCCAGCAAATCCGACACATGCAGCCCGTGCGCGAGCGCCACGCCAATCGGCGCCGCTGCGTCCCACTCGTTCAAACCGCCCTCGTGAACGTACGCGAGGGCGTCGCCACGCACCACGACTAGGGCCTTTGCGCCCGCTGAGCCCACGGGTTCGATGCGCGCGTCGAGTGCCTTCGCAATAGCTGCGGAAAAGGCAGGTGGACGCGAGCGACTGACGACGATTACTCGCTGCGGATCGCGGGTCAACGCCACCGTCGTTGAATCAAAAACTTCATCACGCATCGGCTGCGCGACCGCTGCCGCAATCACCTCACCACGCGCCACGAGCGCCACATGTACGGCCCAGTCGTCACGCCCTTCGCGATATTCACGGGTGCCGTCGAGCGGATCGATGATCCACACGCGGCCAGCGGTGAACCGCGTGCCGTCGTCCACCGATTCTTCCGACAATACGGCGTCATTCGGGCGTTCAGCAGCCAGCGCTTTCAGCAGAAAAAAATTCGCCTGACGATCCCCCGCATCGCCCAGAGCACGGCCTTCATGCGCACCGCCGTCACGCAAATTCATGAGCAGCGTGCCAGCGTCGCGAGCCAGTCGTCGGGCAAGCGAAACATCGTCCGCAATTAGGTTAGTTATAGCCATCAGCTTTTACGTGAAACATCGATTTTAATTGGGCTTAGATAGCGATTTATTCATAACTCGACTTCAGGCTTATTGACGCTCTTTCCCATGTAAAACGACGGTTTTTACCAAAAGCTGAAACTATAACTACTCACTCGAAGGTGTCCTAAATCCCCAAAATCTGCTGCCGCTCTTCTTTAGTCGGCGCGATGCCCATGCGTTCGTACGCGTCAAAAATCACGTCCACAATTTCCTGCGGTTCTTCAAGAATTTGCATCAGTTCAACGTCACCGGGCGAAATCAATTTGTCGCGCAACAACGTGTCGCGCATCCAGCCGTGCAGCCCGCCCCAGAAATCCTGCCCGACCAGAATGATCGGAATGCGGCGCGCTTTGCCGGTCTGAATCAGCGTCAATGCCTCGGCCAATTCGTCCAACGTGCCGAATCCACCGGGCATACAAATCAGCGCCGCCGAGGTGCGCACAAACGCGAGCTTTCGGTTGAAAAAGTATTTAAACGAAATTCCCATATCCTGAAACGGATTGCCGTGCTGCTCGTGCGGCAACTGAATGTTCAACCCTATCGACAGGCTTTTTCCCGCAAACGCGCCCACGTTGGCGGCCTCCATAATGCCCGGCCCGCCACCGGAAATCACGCTGAAACCGGAGTCCGACAACAGCCGCGCAATGGCCACGGTGCGCCCGTACCACGGGTTGTCGGCGGGGATGCGCGCCGAGCCAAAAATCGACACGGCGGGCTGCACCGGACGCAGCTTTTCTGTGGCGTACACGAACTCCGACATAATCTGTAAAGCCCGCCAAGCTTCTTGCCCCGGCGTCAAATCCGCAGCGCCCACGGCGCTCTTCAGCTGCGCCACTTTTGCCTTCGTGCTTTCATTGTTCACTGTCATGTCGGAATCCCGTAAAAAACTCGTTTTAGTTGACGGCTCATCATATCTCTACCGCGCGTTTCACGCGTTGCCGGACTTGCGCACCAACGCCGGCGAGCCAACCGGCGCGATTCGCGGCGTGCTGTCGATGCTGCGCCTGCTCGTTGATAAAGAAAAGCCCGATTACTTCGCGGTGATTTTTGACGCACCGGGCAAAACGTTTCGTGACGACTGGTATCCCGAATACAAAGCCAATCGTTCGCCGATGCCGGACGACATGCGTCCGCAAATTAAACCGCTGCACGACATCATCAAAGCGCAAGGCTGGCCGCTGATCATGGAGACGGGTGTGGAGGCCGACGACGTGATCGGTACGCTCGCCGTGCAAGCCGAAAGAGCGGGCCTTGATTGCGTCGTCTCCACGGGCGACAAAGACCTTGCGCAACTGGTCACCGAACGAGTGATTTTAAAGAACACGATGTCGATGGAGTTGCTCGACATTGCTGGCGTGAAGGAGAAATTTGGCGTAGTACCTGCGCAGATTCTCGATTACCTAACGCTGATCGGCGACACGGTTGACAACGTTCCCGGCGTGCCCAAAGTAGGCCCGAAAACAGCGGTCAAATGGTTGGCTGAACATGGCTCGCTGGACGCCATCGTTGCGCACGCCGACAAGATCAAGGGCGTAGTCGGCGAGAACCTGCGCAACACGCTGGAGTGGTTGCCGAAGGCGAAACAGTTGCTTACCGTGAAGTGTGATTTGACATTGCCTTATGCGCCTGATGAATTGGCGTTTACGGCTGCCGATACTGTGGCGCTGCTGGCGTTTTTTGAGCGATTTGAGTTTAAGGGGATGGCCAATGAGATACGGGGTGCGGGCTCCGCAGTTCGCACTCCCCTCTCCCCCGGAGGCAGAGGGGTGGGGGGAGAAAGGGAGCGTGGCATAAGCAGCGAACTTGACTTCACCTCGCCGTCTTCACTCTCTCCCGGAAGCCCTCTGGCGACAAGCGTGTCGAGCCTCCCCTCTCAAGGGCGAGGGGCTCATACCCAACCCGCCCGCACTTACCGCACCATTGCAACCGACGCGCAACTCGACGAAGTAATCACAGCGATCAACGCCGCCGCGTTAACCTGCTTTGACACCGAAACCACCTCCCTCGAACCGATGACCGCGCAGATCGTGGGCCTTGCATTTGCTTGGCAGCCGTTCGACGCGGTCTACATCCCGCTCGCGCATCGCTACCCAGGTGCACCGGAGCAATTACCTTTCGACGCCACGCTCGCCAAGCTCAAGCCATGGTTTGAAGACGCGAGCAAGTTAAAGCTTGCACAAAACGCCAAGTACGACGAGCACATTCTGCTCAATGCGGGCATTCAGGTGCGTGGGGTTGCGCATGACACGTTGCTAGAAGATTACGTGCTGGAGAGCCACAAACTGCACAACATGGACGCGATGGCGCTACGTTTTCTTGACGAGACGACGATCAAGTTTGAAGACGTTGCAGGCAAGGGTGCCAGGCAAATTGGCTTTGACGAAGTCAGCATCGAACGCGCCACCGAATACAGCGCCGAAGATGCCGACGTTACGCTGCGTTTGCACCACGCGATTTATCCGCTGGTTGCTGCCGACGCCAAGCTCAACTACATCTACGAATCGATTGAACTGCCGACGCGCGAAGTGCTGGTGCGCATCGAGCGTAACGGTGTGCTCATCGATTCTGAACTGCTGCAAAAGCAGTCGCATGACTTGGGTTTGCAGGTCAACGCACTGGAACAAAAAGCGTACGAACTCGCGGGTCAGCCGTTCAATCTTGGCTCACCGAAACAGCTCGGTGAAATACTTTTTGGCAAGCTCGGCATTCCAGTCAAACGCAAAACCGCGACCGGCCAGCCGTCCACTGACGAGGAAGTGTTAAGCGAGCTGGCTGAAGACTATCCGCTACCCAAGCTCCTGCTCGAACATCGGTCCATCTCAAAGCTTAAAAGCACGTACACCGACAAATTGCCGAAGATGGTGAACCCGAATACGGGCCGCGTTCACACCAATTACGGGCAGGCCACCGCCATTACGGGACGACTGTCGAGCAACGACCCGAACCTGCAAAATATTCCCGTGCGCACGCCGCAGGGTCGCGAGATTCGCAAGGCGTTCATCGCTTCACCGGGTAGCGTGATCGTGTCAGCCGACTATTCGCAAATCGAGTTGCGCATCATGGCTCACATTTCGCAAGATGCGTCGCTGCTGGATGCATTTGCGAAAGGCCTCGACATTCACAAAGCCACAGCAGCCGATATTTTTAGCATCCCGATTGCGGAGATCACCAGCGAGCAACGCCGCTACACCAAGGCCGTGAACTTCGGCCTGATTTACGGCATGGGCGCGTTCGGGCTCGCCTCACAGCTCGGCATCGAGCGGGGTGCTGCGCAGCAATTCATTGACAAATATTTTGCGCGCTATCCCGGTGTCGCCGAGTACATGCAGCAAACACGCCAATCTGCAAAGAACAATGGTTATGTCGAGACTGTCTTCGGGAGGCGGCTGACTTTGCCTGAAATAAACGGCAAAGGCCCACGAATGGCTGGTGCCGAACGCGCCGCCATCAACGCGCCGATGCAGGGCACTGCGGCTGACCTCATCAAGCTTGCGATGATCGCCGTGGACGCATGGCTCAGCGAATCGAGGTTGCAATCAAAACTGGTGATGCAAGTGCATGACGAACTGGTGCTCGAAGTGCCGCATGACGAACTAGAAATCGTCAGGAAAATGTTGCCCGAACGTATGACCAGCGTGGCGCAATTGCGCGTGCCGCTCGTTGCAGAAGTGGGCATTGGCGCGAACTGGGACGAGGCGCATTGATATTTAATATAGGGTGCGCTCCGCACACCATCTCGTTGCATGGTGCGCAAAGCACACCCTATAAAACTCGCTTCAATCGATAGTAAATGATCCTGCCCCCAGCACGCCCCACCCGCGCCTCGCGCGAAGCGCTTGATCTGCAAACTGTCCGCATCGACATCGAAAAAGAATTCGGCGAGCAAGGCTTTCGCAACGGCATCAATTACGTCACCGATAAGCGAATTCAAATCCAGTCTGCGCAACTGGACGAGGAGCGCGTCTGGCACTTGGTGGCCTCAGTCAAAGGCACATACTCCGAGCCGTACACGACGACGGTCGAGATGGAGTTCTTTGAATTCGGCATCGATATTTTTGCCGCGGAATGCACCTGCCCGGTTCGCCTGAATTGCAAACATGCAGCAGGTCTCGCGTACCTGTGGACGACGATGCAACCGCAAAAGAGCGGCACGCTGACCGGCGTCACGGCAGAGCCTGTCGGCGAGCATCTCGCCGCCGTAGATATGCCCGCATTAACGGCGAGTAGCAGCGCGGCGAGTGTGGCCAACACCGTACGCACCGGCCTCGCTGCGGACTTGTCGCTATGGCTGCGCGCTGGATTTGATCAGACGCCACCAACGGAGCGCGTCGACACTGCCGAGACTAAAGCCGCGACTGAATTTGTCGCGTACCTGCTCACCGAACGCGGCGAAATCACCATCGCCAAAGCGCGACGGTTGAAGGGCGGTGAGACCAAGCTCAACGTACAGGCTGCGTCGCTGAGCTGGATCAATCACGGGCACGCTGCGCCAGGCTATGTGTCGGGCGAGGACGAGCCCATTTTGCGCATGCTTGCCGCGACCATCGGCCTGCAATCCACGCGACCGATTTTGCAATTGAATGGCGCAACCGGCGCGCAGTTGTTGCGCATGGCGCTGGCGACCCAACGCCTGTGGATGGCACCCGCTGGATTCACCGACACCGAGACGCGAACGCGTGCGCTGAAGTCGGCTGACGCGCCCACGCTCAGCGAACCGCTGACGCTGGCTGACGCCGAGCCGATGACGCTGTCGTGGGAGACGGTGGGCACGCCGCTCGGCGAGCGCATCGGCCTGCGCGCGCGAGCCTCTGAACGGAGTGATACGTTGCCACTACCGATCATCGCGCTCGATCCTGCGCTCGTAATTGACACTGCGGCCAACGCGTTACGCCCCATGCAAACCGCCGTGAGCGCATCAACGCTGGCGCGACTGATAGCGCTGCCACTGTTGAAAGCGGACGACGCGAGTGCATGGGCATTCGTTGCTGACGCGCTGCGCGACCTGCCGGACTTTGCCGCCGTACCGCGTTGCCCGACGGTTACTGATGTTGAAGCACCGCTACCGATCCCATCGCCGGTGCTGCGCTTCGCATTGATCGAGTTTGACGTGTCGGTAGGCTGGGGCCGCAATTCGAGTTTGCAGGGGCGTGTGTTCCCTGCCGTGCAGTTGCTGTTTCGCTACCCGGACGGCAAGTTGCTTGCGTATCAACGCAACGGGTTGGAGCATGCGGTCGAGCAGGAGCGCGTGGGTCGTGACGTGATTTCGCAGCGGCTGCGCAACGTGCGCGTCGAGTCACGCTGGGAGATGCGCATGCCGCGCCTGCTCTATCCGGCTGATCGTGTCGAGCCGTCGCTGGCCTACGCTCGCGACATCAAATCGTTGCGCGAATCGCTGTGGGGCCTGCCCGATCACGACTGGTCTGGTCGCGGCCCTACCGTGCTGGCCGATGCGCAGATGGCTGGCTTCGCCATCGAAATCGAAGCGGGTTTTCCGATCACGATGGAAGACATTCCCGAGCCATCGCTGGAACTCGCACCGGGCACCGAGATCGGCTGGTTTCGGCTGTCGCTGGGCGTGGATGTTGACGGCAAGCGCGTCGATCTCGCGCCAGCACTGGCCAAGCTGATCGCCGCGCAAAAGGACCCTGAGCAATGGCTTGCCGCGCTGCCGACGGTGCAACACGTATTGCTTTCAGTGCCGGTGCCAGATCGCGTGAAGGCGGCGCAGATTGTGCGCATCACGGGCGAGCGCGTCGCTGCGATTTTGCGACCGGTGTTCGAGTGGTTTCAGGGCGGTGGCGTCGCAGAAATCAGCGGCCTGCAAGCCGCGCTGTTGCCTGATCTGCCCAACGATACCGTGCTCTATCTGGGGCGCGATCATCCGGCGTGGCTCGCGATGCGTGCGAAGCTGCAAAGCGGCGCGGAACTGTTGCCGATCAACGCGGCACCGGGCTTTGACGCCACGCTGCGACCGTATCAAAACCATGGTCTGGCGTGGCTCACGCATCTACATGAGCTTGGCATGGGCGGCGTGCTGGCCGACGATATGGGGCTTGGCAAAACCGTGCAGACGCTCGCGCATTTGCATCGGTTGCACAACGCATCACCGACACAACAATCTGTAGGAGCGGCCCCGGCCGCGATCCCAACGTTGCGTGCGGACACGGCTATCGCGCCCACGGGCGCTCCTACAGGGGCGGAGGGCCAGAAACTGAGCCTCATCATTGCACCAACGTCGGTGCTCTCCAACTGGCAACGCGAAGGCGAACGCTTTGCGCCGACTCTAAAAATCTATCGTCATCACGGAAGCGTTCGCTCATCGAACGCCAAAGCATTCGCCAATGCTGACGTAGTTTTAACGAGCTACCCGCTGTTGCAGCGTGACGAAAAAATGCTGTCCGACGTTGAGTGGAACGTGGTCGTTTTCGATGAAGCACAGACGCTCAAAAACGCGAAAGCAAAAACGTATCAGTCTGCGCAATCACTGAAAGCGCAGCAACGCATCGCCCTCACCGGCACGCCAATGGAAAACCATCTGGGCGAGTTGTGGGCGATCTATAACGTGCTGATTCCGGGATTGCTCGGCGATCTCGACGGCTTCAACCGCATCTTCCGGCATCCGATTGAGCAGCGCGCCGACAGCGAGCAGATGAAGAAATTGAAGGCAAGAATTCGCGCCTTCATCCTGCGTCGTGGTCGCGATCAGGTACTCAATGAATTGCCTCCGAAGACCGAATACACGCGCTGGATCGAACTCGAAACCGCACAGGCTGATATGTACGAATCGCTGCGCACGGCGATCCACGAAGACATCCGCAAAGTCATCGACAAAAAGGGGCTGAAGAACAGCACCATTCACATTCTCGATGCGCTGTTAAAGCTCAGGCAAGTCTGCTGCGACCCAAGACTGGTCAAGCTGCCAGGCGCGGCTAAGCGCGCGATGGGCGCAGGCAGTGCCAAGCTCGACTGGCTCCGCACCCACGTCCCAGAACTCATGGAAGAAGGCCGCAAGGTGCTCATCTTCTCGCAGTTCACCAGCATGCTCGCCCTGATTGCCGACATGTTGAACGAACAGAAAATTGAGTTCGCCTTGTTGACCGGCGACACGCTGGATCGCGACACGCCGATAGAACAATTTCAATCAGGCAAAGTGTCCGTCTTTCTGCTGAGTTTGAAGGCGGGCGGCGTAGGCTTGAACCTCACCGCCGCCGACACCGTCATCCACTACGACCCGTGGTGGAACCCCGCAGTAGAAGCGCAAGCCACCGCCCGCGCACACCGCATGGGGCAAGACAAACCGGTGATCGTCACCAAGCTGGTCGCCAAAGGGACGCTGGAAGAACGCATGCTGACCATGCTGGCACGCAAGCGGGATTTGGCTTCGGCGTTGTTGGATGGGGAAGGGAATGCACTCACTGGATTGACGGTGGCGGATGTGGATGCGTTGTTGGCGCCTATCTCTACGTTGCAGTAGCCCACTCAACTCAAACCCGCCGTCATCCTCGGCGCAGCCGGGGATCCAGTCCGTAGTCCCGTAGGGTGGGTTCATAACCCACCTCAAATTGATACCAACCAAACTCGTTCTTCGCGGGAAGGGTTCGTATGCCACCATCCCGCTCATGCCGCGGGGCAGTCACTTTCTTTTGCTTCGCCAAAAGCAAGTAACCAAAGAAAAGGCGACCCCGACATTCGCCCTGATCCTGCGGTGCTCGCAACGCGCGGGACCTGCACAAATCGCCCGATGGCGCGCAGGTATGCACGCGGTGGGCTCATGGTGCAGGTCTACGACCGCGAGTTGCTCCGCTCCTCGGGGTCGAATACAAGGGGACCCCGCCGGACGGACATTGGATCGATTCGCGACGGTGTCACGAGAACTCTATTGCGAGTATCCAGACCAGCAAGCTCTGATGCAAAATCGCAAGTCTTCCCGCCGGAGACTATCTAATGACTGCCAAGCTAATCTTTTTGTCTCATATCCACGAGGAGAAGGAGCTAGCGATACTGATCAAGGACGCCATAGAGGATGAGTTCAGCGGTTTTGTCGACGTTTTTGTTTCGTCAGACGGCACGACCATTCCGGCAGGGCACGACTTCCTGAAGAAAGTCGAAGAAGGTCTTGCCAACTGTATTGGCGCGCTCTACTTAATCAGTCCAAAAGCAGTACAGCGCCCGTGGATCAATTTCGAGCTTGGAGCGGTGTGGATTCGCAGTTTTCTCAACGAAAAAGGTGGTCAAGCCCTAATTCCTGCGATACCTATGTGTCACTCCGGAATGACCAAAGCAAAGTTGCCCGTTCCCCTCAACGTTCTCAATGCAGTATCCGCATCAAATTCGTCTGATCTGCAGGGCGCGTTCGCCTCGCTTCAAATGGCAGTGGGCGGAAGAGGTCGATTGAAAACAGACTTCTCTGCACTCGCGAAGCAGGTGGCGTTGCTAGAGTCCGGCTACACAGTAGGTGCAAGCATGTGCTCGTTAGTCATGCTGCTCTATCCGAATCGCGCGGACCGAGAGGGGCTACTTAATCATTGCAAAAACGCTAGATTCCAACCAGTCGTGCTAATCGACGCGGGACAGCGCGACAATACCGACATCGCGAAAGTTAAAGAGTTGTGTGCGGCTCTTCAGGACCGAGTCACGTTACAAGTGGATTCGCCGATGATAGGTTTTTCCGCGACGTCCGCTGTCACTGGCAGCGTGATAAAGCTGAGCTTCGCTCCAAATCTCGTGACGGATATCGCTGATCAAATTTTGGTGGGGTGATCCGTCGCGCGCACGGAGGTTTACCCGCGAACAATCGCGAAGCGATCAAATATCCGTCCGACGGGGTCCCCGTAGATTCGACCCCGAGGAGTGGAGCAACGCGCGGTCCAAGCGGCGAGAATCAGGGGCTTAGGCGGAGCCACACCGTCACGCCCGCTTGTCTCCCATGCGGCGAGTAAGCGCTGATAAATGTCATGCCATTGCGGTGGAAGAGGACAAACCGTTTGCATAGCTGCCTTACACGCTTCGCGCTTATAACTTTTTGAAAATGCAAATGATGATTTGCATGCTTGTTTTCGCAATCCAGCGATTTGACGAGTATATTTTTGTTGTAGCGTTTCGGTGTCGGCATGACAATGCACCGACGCGGGCCAGATGCTCGCATCCGGGTTCTCGTAGTCCTCATCGCGAAGCGATCAAATATCGGCTCGATGGGTCCCCGTTGATTGGCCCCGAGAAGCGGAAGAAAAAAGCGATCAGAACGAAAAACTGTCTGAGCGTAGCGAGTTTTTTTCGTTCCGCTTTTTTCTGAGCATCGCAGGAATAGGCCAATCGTCGGGGTCGCCTTTCTTTGGTTACTTTCTTTGGCGAAGCAAAGAAAGTGACTCGCCCACAGGCGAAATGGAGGCGTCGCATACGGACATATATCTGATTTGCGCTTTAGCGAGAATGACGACGGATTGGAGGAGAGGGGACACAACGGCGGTGTGGCGTGCGAAGGGGACTAATCCCCTACGCCAACACCGGCGTCCGGCTCTCCAGCTCCCGCTCATCTATCGGCAGATGAATCAACCCGGCGAAGATTCCCAAGCCGATAGTCAACATCCAAACTGTGTCGTAGTTTCCCGTCGCATCGTAAATTTTCCCACCAAGCCAAGCTCCGAGAAAACTGCCGATCTGATGCGAGAAGAACACGATACCGCCGAGCATTCCCAAATAGCGGACGCCGTACACCTGCGCGATGATCGCGTTGGTGGGTGGCACGGTGGACAGCCACAAAAAGCCAATCGCGGCGGCGAAGGCGTAGACAGTCCACTCACTCAGCGGCATCAACAAAAACAAGCCAATCACCACCGAGCGCATGAAGTAGATGAACGAGAGCACGTAGCGCTTTGGCATCTTGCCCGCGAGCACGCCTGCGAGGTACGTGCCGAAGCAATTGAACAGGCCGATCAGCGCGAGCGCGGTGACACCTACGCGGGCGGGTACGCCGTGGTCGAGCAGGTACGGCGTTAAGTGCGCGCCGATGTACACGACCTGAAATCCGCAGACAAAATAGCCTAGGGTCAACAACGTGTAGCTGCGGTCGCCGAATGCGGTGCGCAGCGCTTCGCTGGCTGTGGCTTGACGCACGATGCTGACAGCGATGGGCAGTTTGCCCTCTTCGCCTAATTTCGCGAAATACCAGCCCACTGGCGCGATGGTGGCCGTGATGATCGCAAGGCCGACCAGCGAAAACGCCCAGCCGTTGTTGGTGATAAAAACTGGCCGACCGGGATCATCAGGAACTGGCCGAACGAGCCCGCTGCGGCGCTGATGCCGAACGCCCAGGCGCGGCGCTCCGGCGTGACCATCTTGCCGAGCACGCTGTAGGCGACCGTGTAGGTCGTGCAGGCTACGGTGAGCCCCATCAGCACGCCGCCCGAGATCGCCAGCGTGACCGTGTTGTTCAAGAACGCCGTCCACGTGAGCCCCGCTGCGTAGAGCACTGCGCCGAGGATCAGCACACGTTTGGCATCGTATCGATCCGCGATGTAGCTGACGAATGGCTGTGCTGCGCCCCACACCAAATTTTGCAGCGCGATCGCGAACGAGAACACTTCGCGCGCCCATTTCATGTCCGCCGAAATCGGCTGCAAGAACAGGCCGGAGAACGCGTTCCTCGTGCCCATGGCGATGCCCAAAATGACGGCAACGGCGAAGAGCGCGCGAAACAGGCGCTGTTGGGGCTGGACAGAGGTCATTGGGAATCTCGCGCGCGGTGGCGGCGCAGGGAGAAGCGAATCAAGTTCGAATGCTAACGACGCTGGTGCGGCTGAGCTTGAGTTTTACTTATTCGGAGGGCAACTGAACGTTACAGCTTTTTTGTTCAAGGCCCGTCTTACTTGAGCTTAGTCGCCATTTACTGCTCAAGTCGATAATTGACTAAAACAAACGCCGAGCCCAAATAAAAAACCATTTCAGCTCAAAGCTGTAACGCGACTAACCATCCGCCGAGATCAATTCGTGTTGCACGGCGTAACGTACCAAATCGACCACGGACTGCGCGCCTAGGCGCTTTTGCACGGTGACTTTTTGCGTGCTGACCGTCTTCACGTTCAGGTGCAAAACCTTGGCGATGTCAGTGACCGATTCGTCGCGCACCAGCCGCACGAAAATATCGTATTGCCGCAACGACAGCAGCGTGTGCGGCGCGCCGTCGGAATTATCGGTGCGCTTTGCACAGGGCGCGCCATGACTTGATGGATGGTGTCCAATATCTCAGCGGGGCGCGCGCCCTTGGCCAGATAGGCCGATGCGCCGAAATGTCGTCCATCAGTTGCCGCGAAAGGATATCCACAGCCTGCAAACCGGTGTAGAGCGACGTGCCAGCAATGATGACGCGGGCACCACGATGAGCAACACAAAGGGCACCGTGAGCAGCGTGCGCAATCGCAGCGCGCGTTTGACGGAACCGGTGGCAGCAGAAGGCACTGAGGGCATATCGCTCATGCAAAAGAGTGCCTAAGGAATGAACAGTTTTTACCATTCTGCGATGTTTGAACTCGCCTTACAAGCGTAGGAGCGGTAGTCGGGCATCAAGGGACGCCCACCATCGCCGCATCGCTAGCTTTCGAAAAAGTCCTTCAACTTATCGAAAAAGCCCTTTTGCTTTGGGCTTTGTTTGGCCGAGTTTTTCTCGCGGATTTCTTCGAACTCACGCAAGATTTCCTTCTGGCGCGAATTCAGATTAACCGGAGTTTCTATTTGAACGTGACAAAACAAATCGCCGGTCACGCTGCCGCGCACCGGACGAATGCCCTTGTTTTTCAGTCGGAACACTTGGCCGGACTGCGTTTCTGCAGGCACCTTTAACAATGCTTTGCCGTCGAGCGTCGGGATTTCGAGTTCACCACCGAGCGCCGCCGTTGAAAAGGAAATGGGCATTTCACAGTGCAAATCAGCCGCATCGCGCTGGAACACAGCGTGCGGTTTGAGTTGAACGACCACATAAAGATCACCCGCAGGGCCGCCATTGGTGCCCACCTCGCCTTCGCCCGCCAGACGAACGCGATCATCGGTATCGACACCGGGCGGAATTTTGACTTCCAGTGTTTTCGATTTTTTGTTAACGCCTGCACCGTTACACGCCTTGCACGGATGCTTGACGATTTTGCCGGTGCCGCGACACTGCGGACAGGCTTGCTGCACCGAAAAAAAGCCCTGCGACACGCGAACAGCACCTGCGCCTTTGCAGGTCGGGCAGGCCTCCGGATCGTGACCTTTTTCAGCACCTGTGCCGTGACACACTTCGCACGTCTCGGTGGTAGGAATTCGCAGCTTGGTGGTGGTGCCGCGCGCGGCTTCTTCCAGCGTGATTTCTAAGTTGTATCGAAGGTCGGACCCGCGAAACGGCGAATCGGCGCGCTGTTGCCGACTTCGACCACCCGCACCGCCAAAAATTTCACCAAAGATGTCGCCGAACGCGTCACCAAAGTTGCCACCGGCAAACCCACCGGCACCCGCCGCCTGCGGGTCAATACCGGCGTGACCATGCTGGTCGTACGCCGCGCGCTTTTTCGGATCTGACAGAATTTCGTAGGCGGCGTTGGCCTCTTTGAAGTTTTCTTCCGAGGCTTTGTCACCCGGATTGCGATCCGGATGGAACTTCATCGCGAGTTTGCGATAGGCCTTCTTAATTTCATCGTCGGAAGCCGCTTTTTGCACCCCGAGGACACCGTAAAGTTCTTTTTTTGCCATGCTTGTACTGAGTGGCCTACGCAAAAACCATGCGAAGCGCCAAAACCTGATTGACCATTGAGTTAACGAGAAATTTTGGCGCGATTTTGCCGATTTCAAGTTTCGGCGGGGTGGCTCGAGCGCCACTACCCGTTAAGCTATGAATGCTGGATCCGCCATCACCGTGCATTGACGATAGCTGACGAGTTCTTGTCGACATGACGCCCCGCTCAACTTACGCGATAGCGGAGCGTTGCAACAAAAAAGAGAAGGGTGGTGAGCCGTTCCCCCGGCACTGCTTGGCTCGCTGTGGCTGCTTCCTTCCGGACCTGACCAGATTCACAAGTTAGACATGCGGGGCGACCCACCACTTCGGATTATAGTGGGCTCGTATACTCAACTGCCACATTTTCTGAAAGAGCGGTCACCGCGCCTCCTACTTTGATCATCCGCGTGATATTGGTCGTTCTTGTCGCGGCAGCCGCTTTAACGCTGCCGCTGAAGCTCTCTTCTTGGTTAGCGAGGCTAGAACCACGCGCGATTGCCGCGCAGGACGGCAAAAGCATCGGCGTTTCAGGCGCGCCACCGCTGCGAGTGGCCGTGATGGTGCATCCGACGATTTTCTACACCGATCCGAACGGTGAATCTGCCGGGCTCGAATACGATTTGGTGAGCGCGTTTGCGAAGACTCAACAACTGACGTTGCGATTAGTCACGTTTCTGACACCCGACGCCGCACGGCTCGCCATGCTGCGTGGCGAGGTAGACGTCGTGGCGATGGGCACTACATCTGACGCCCTAAGCGCCACCGAGTTGCCGACCAAGGCACGCTACCACGAGAGCGGCTGGATACTGCTCAATTCGCCACAAAAATTGACCCCTAAATCACTTTCGGAATTGCTCCCGAAACGTGTCGTGGTCAGCGCGCGAATCTTCTCGCATCCGCGTATGGCAGAGCTGCGACGACGCAACGCAAGCATCCTGTTCGTGGAAGACGCGAAGCTCGATGACGAATCTTTGATCGCTGCCGTGGGCGATCAAGAAATCGACTACGCGATTGTCGAGGAAGACACCTACAACGCCAGCCGCCATTTTCATTACGACGCGCAGCGGGCGTTCGTGGTGCAGCCCGCCCTGCCTCGGGTGTGGCTGTTTTCGCATGACAGTATGCGGCTGCGCGACGAGGCCAACACCTTCTTGACGCGCATCACCCGCGACGGGCAGATAGTCCGTGTGCTGGATCGCTATTTTGGTTTCCCGCAACGACTGACTGCGATTGATGTGGAGGTATTTACTGACCGCATCAACACGCTGCTGCCAAGATACCGCGCGTGGTTCCAGCAGGCGCAGGAAATCTACGGCATCGAATGGCGGCTACTCGCGGCGGTGGCGTATCAGGAGTCGCACTGGATCGATGACGCGACGTCAGAAACGGGGGTGCGCGGCATCATGCAGTTCACCGAAGACACAGCAAGGCGATACAACGTAGACCGCCTCGATCCACGCTCGTCGATTCTGGGCGGTGCACGCTATTTGTCGACGTTAAAACGTGACGGACTCGCCGCGCGAATCCAGGAGCCCGACAAAACCTGGCTCGCGCTGGCGGCCTACAACATCGGGTTGGGCCACGTCGAAAACGCCCGCGTGCTCACGCAACGCGCCAAGAAAAACCCGGACATGTGGCCCGACGTGCGCCGCCATTTGCCGCTACTCACCAAACCCGAAATTGCCGCTCAATTCAAACAAGGCCCCTGCCGCTGCGGTATGCCGGTTGAATATGTAGAGGCTGTACGCGCGTACTACGATGTGCTGCTGCGCATGGAAACGGCGTATCAGCCGAAAATTCGTATTCACGGCTGAAACGTATCTCACGCTGCGGTAGCCGCGATCACTCCGGTCAGGGCGGACGCGCTCGAACGCGCAATTCAGGCAAACATTAAAACACGGCTCCAAACGGGTGCAGGCGTATTCCGCGCCTTAAGTGCTCCCATGGCAAGTCAGCCGGGTCCGCTGCCATCGGACCCGGTGCCTTTGCCACCAGAATTTTCTCGGCAATCGGCGTGAAATCGGCTCGGAAATGCACTGAGCTCTTATTCACCAGAATGGCCTGCTCGGTAGGCTCAATGCCCACGTAGCGGTACATGGCTTGATCCGCCAGCTGGGTTTTGTAGCTCGCCACGACGATGCGCACGCCTTGATAGCGCAAGCTGGCCGATGGCCCAAGGCGCATTTTCATGCCTCGGTAGAACGGGCCCGTGGCGGCGAAGTTTCCGTCATGCAATGACTCAACAATCCACGGCACTTGCAACGGCGAATCGCCCTCGATCCGGCTCTTGCCGCCGAGCGCAAAGTTGAGCGTTTTGCCGACACCTATTTCGTGCGCCGCTTTGGCCGCTCCGCCATCGACGATAAGGCCCGTCGCAGCGCGCTCGGCACGACATTCGAGCAACGCACGCACCATGCCCATGGTATCGCTGTCGCCACCCGCACCGGGGTTGTCTTGCGTGTCGGCGATGACCACGGGTTTGCGGGCGGTTTTGGCGATCAGTTGCGCCTCGCGGACGGCCTCAATCGCGGTCAACACGCGCGCGTCCCATTCGCCCTCGGCCGCGAGCACGCGACGTTCCAGTCTTTCTGCGGCATCACTCGCCGCCGCATCGTTGACGCCATACGCCCACACCACCGGCGCGCAGCCTTCAAAATCAGCCGCCGGAAATCCGGGCGTGAATGAGGCGCTAACTACGTCCTTTGACTCTAATTGGCCCACCAGTTTGTAGATGTCGTTTCCAGGAAACAAATCGGTGCACTGCGAGGTGATCGGAATCAAATACGGCAGGTCGCGCGAGGCGAGCTTAGGGGCGTCCATGCCGCCGATACGTTGCTTCAAATAAAACGCCGCACGCGCTCCGGTCTCGGCCATATCGATGTGCGGATAGGTGCGATAGGCGACCAGCATTTCGGCGTGTTGAAACATCGCTGGCGTGGTGTTCGAATGCAGGTCAAGGCTTACCGCAATCGGCACCTTCAACCCGACGATGGCGCGCACGCGCCGCAACAATTCGCCTTCGCCGTCGGAATGCGAATCGGTAGCCATCGCGCCGTGCAGATCGAGATAAATCATGTCTGCATTGGCAATGCGTATGCCCTCGCAGATTGCGCCAGCGATGCGTTCAAACGCGTCGTCTGTCACCTGCGCGCTGGGGCTCGCAGCTGCCCATGCGGTCGGGATCAACTGGTGAGCCGAACCCATCTCTTTTATAAACCCGGAAATAGGAATATTTTGGCTCTGAAACCGCTCAAAAATTTCGTCCCCCATGGACACCGGAGGCCAGCCACCGCCCTGCACAAATCGCTCATAGGTCGCACGTGACGGCGCGAAGGTATTGGTCTCGTGTTGAAAGCCGCCGATTGCGATGCGCATGATTTAAAAGCCGTCAAAAATTGCATAGCTTCGAATGTAGCGCGAACGGCGCAATCGCGGTAATAGAGGTGACTTACGTGACGTAGGTGACAAGCGACAAGTCACTCGTGGAACTGGCATCACCTGCGTCACCTCCGAATGAATTCATCGCCAATGCCCGAGCACTTAGTAGTGACCAAGGTGGTCGCAGTGCCAAAAACCGGCCTTCCAGTGGGTATAGCCACGCGCTGGAAGCGTCCAGCGGGCGCGATTCCAGTGGTAATCGCGACTGGTTCAAGGTTGACGCCACTACCAAAACGTTACAAAGGATTACATACGCCTATTTACGCCAGTTCAGCGAGGTCGATACTGCAAACGCCTGATAGGACCGTGCGCCACTGACCCGATACGTAGCAACCACGAGAGTTGCCAAAAGAACTGCTGCAAAAAAGTTGTGCGCGGTTGCAAGCACAATCGCTCGACTAAACCACACGGTGCTGATGCCCACCAGAATTTGCGCGAGCAACGCGACATTGATCCACATCGCCTGCCGTTTCAACGCGGCATGCCCGCGCCTGAGCGTCAACGCGGCAGCGATTATCACCACAGTGGTGATAATCGCACCGATGCGATGCGCCCAGTGGATCGCGCGCAGTGCATCAATCGACAAAAAACCGCCCTCGGGCGTTCGCCCCAACTCGCGCGCGAAGGTGAATCCCTCGCGCCAGTCAACACTCGGGAACATCGTCCCGCCGCACCCTGGAAAATCTGCGCATGCGAGCACGGCGTAGTTGGTGCTGACCCAGCCACCGAGAAAAATTTGTATCGCCAATACCGCTAATGCAATCCACATCATCGAGCGCGCTTTGCCCGAAACAGCAATCGTCATGGCGCGTGAGTCCCCCGCCCGTTCGCGCTCACGCATCCAGAACCAGATCAATAGGGCAAACAGCAGCATGCCGCCCATCAGATGCGTCGTCACCACAATGGGCATCAATTTCAACGTCACGGTCCACTTGCCGAACAGGCCCTGCAAACTCACCACAATCAACAACAGCAATGGCCAGCCGAGGCCCACACCTGCGTCAATAAAACCGCCGCGATTAGCGGCGCGGCGCTGGCTCAACCGACCGACCAACGCGCGCCCGACCATCACCAAAATCAGCGCGCCGATAAACGAAGCAACGTAGCGGTGCAGCATCTCGATCCACGCCTTACCGTGACTCACCGCCCCGTGTGTACCGCCTTGCTCGCTGATGGCGTTGTTGATTTCGCTGATGGCTTGCACAGGCAGTAACTGCCCGTAGCAGCCGGGCCAGTCCGGACACCCTAAACCGCTGTCGGTCAAACGCACAAACGCGCCAAAAGCGATCAAATCGAGCGTTATGAACGCGGTAATGGCCGCCAGTCGACGCCATGACAATCGTCGCCCCATCCACAGCGCGAGCAGCAAAATCGCCACCCATGCAATGGCGTTAACGGTCGAGAGCGAAAACTGCCAGAAAATGGGGGCTGCAGTATCAGGTGTGGCGGGCATGAAACGTCGCGAACCTAGGCGCGGAGTAACTAACAACAACTCCAGTATTTTAGGGGTTGCGGCGATCCAATGACAAAGAGGCGTAGTAGGCACGCTTCGCGACATACATCGCGTCATCGGCCGCGCGCAGTGATCGCTCACGCTCGCCCGCTTTCTCACACACCGCCGAGCTCACCGCCAACGACAGGCGCGGGCCATGATAGAACTGGTTGTTCAACTCGACCACCATTCGTAATCCTTCTTTTAGCGTCGCTATCTCAGGCTCGCCAGAGCGTGGCAACAGGCAGGCGAATTCATCACCGCCAACCCTTGCCGCTTGCAGCGGTGTCTCCGAGCGCTTTTTTCAGCGCTTCGCCCGCGCGCCGCAACAGCGCGTCGCCTGTGCTGTGACCCAACTCATCGTTGACTTGCTTCAGACCGTTGAGATCCACGCTCAACACGCCCACCGGAAACGGGCCGCGACGATTCAGTCGAGAAATTTCGTCATCATAGACCGCGCGATTGCGCGGCTTGGTCAGGCCGTCGTGCTTGCCCAAAAATTCAAGATAAGACTCAGCCTTTTTGCGCGCGCTGCTATCGGTAAGCGCCTCCTGCACGAGATCCCAGTCGGCCTCATGACCTGGCAGCACGGCCCATTGCATGTGCAGATTGATCGGGTCGCCGCGCAGTGAGTGGTTCAACGTTTCACGCGACTGGAACAGCACGTTATTCCAGCAGTCGAGCAGTTGTTCAGCGAATGATCGATTCATTTCGTCACGAAAAATCTCCGCAAGTCGCGCCAGTAACTCGTCCTTGCTCGTCGCGCCAAACAGTGTCAGCGTTTGCTGGTTGACATCAATCACCCGGATGCGCGCCATGCACGAGTAAACGAACTCTGCATGTACATCAACGAAGGTGTGAAAGTCGGTGATGCCCTGCCCGCGCACCTCGTCAAGCATGGCCTTCACTTAGCTGAAATCCTCAACCGCCAGCGCAACCGGGGCGAGGTCGAACAACGGGTCAGATGCGGCAACGTCGGATGACACGATGAATACTCATGACGAGCTGGATGACGATAGCTGCATGATAGACAGGTTGCCCCTCTTTAGAATGACGACATGCGTTTATTCCGTCTCGCGAAAATTGTCAGCGTCTTTCATAAACAAGGGCTCGACGAATTCGTCCTACTCGATGCCCCGAACCCGCTGTTGCGCGGTATCGGCAAGCTGCTCGGTGCCCGTCAACACGCCGAATCGCGCGGCGTTCGCCTGCGCTTAGCGCTGGAGTCATTGGGCCCAATTTTTGTCAAGTTTGGACAAGTGTTGTCCACCCGCCCTGACCTGATCCCGCCCGATATCGCCAGTGAGCTGTCCTTGTTGCAGGATCAAGTGCCGCCGTTTCCGGCCAAGGACGTGCGCATTGTGCTCGAAAAGGCCTATGGTCGGCCGACTGAACAGGTATTTGCAAGTTTCGACTGGCAACCCATCGCCAGCGCTAGCGTGGCGCAGGTGCATTTCGCCACGATTCAACTGAAAATCGGCGACACTTTTGAGGAGCGGGAGGTCGCAGTCAAAGTGCTGCGACCCGACATCAAGCCGGTGATCGAGAGCGATCTCGCGTTGCTCTCGGTGCTTGCAGGATGGGTCGAAAAATTTAGCAGCGACGGTCGACGGTTGAAGCCGCGCGAAGTGGTTGCCGAATTCGACAAATATCTGCATGACGAACTGGATTTGATCAAAGAGGCGGCCAATTGCTCGCAATTACGGCGCAACTTTTCGGGCTCTGCGCTGCTCTACATGCCCGAGGTGCATTGGGACTGGTGCGAGCAAAACGTGATGGTGATGGAGCGGCTACACGCCACGCCCGTTAACCAGATCGATAAGCTGCGTGACGCCGGTGTGGACATCAAAAAGCTCGCGCGTGATGGCGTTGAGATATTTTTTACACAAGTGTTTCGAGACGGGTTTTTTCATGCGGACATGCATCCGGGCAACATCGCGGTGCGCACCGACGCGGATCATGTCGGCCAATATGTCGGCATGGACTTCGGCATTGTGGGCACACTGACCGACACTGATCGACGCTATCTGGCAGAGAATTTTCTGGCGTTTTTTCGACGAGACTATCGGCGCGTGGCAACCGCGCACATTGAATCAGGCTGGGTGCCAGTCGGCACGCGCGTAGACGAACTAGAGAACGCCGTTCGCAGCGTCTGTGAGCCCATCTTTGATCGGCCTCTGGCGGACATTTCATTCGGCAAAGTGTTGCTGCGACTATTTCAAGTGTCGCGTCGCTTCAACGTAGAAATTCAGCCGCAGTTGGCGCTGTTGCAGAAGACGTTGCTTAACGTTGAAGGGCTAGGTCGCCAACTCGATCCGTATCTGGATTTGTGGGCGACAGCGCAGCCGTTTCTCGAAAAATGGATGCGCGATCAAGTCGGGCCGGAGGCGGTGTGGCAGCGCTTGCTTGAACAGGCACCGTATCTGTCCTCCGCTCTGCCGCAAGTGCCGCGACTAATTCATCAAGCGCTTGAACGTCATGCCGCGCCGACCGTGCCCGTGGTCGCACAAAGCACCACTGGATGGACTAATCTGTGGCTCGCGATCATTGCGTTTTGCATGCTGGCGATATTGGGCACGCTATGGATTCCTTTACTACTGAATTAGCGTCAATGGTCGCTCTGCGACTCGACGCTGAACTTGTAGGAGCGGCCTCGGCCGCGGTTCCAACCACGCACGAGCAACCAGCGTCAATCGCAGCCAAGCCCACTCGTAAAGCCGGTGACCGCTCAACGTGAACCCTGTTTCACTCGATCAACCTTGGGGCCGCGGCTCTAACGCCACACATACCCACGTGTTCGCCGACGATAAACCGCTGCCCGCTCGCAGTTTTTTGCCGCGCGGTTTGGGCCGCAGTTATGGTGACGTCTGCGTGAACGACGGCGGCGCGCTGCTTCACACGTTTCGTCGTGATCGACTGCTCGCGTTTGATGCTGCTGAGGGTGTGTTGACCTGTGAAGCGGGTGCGTCACTGGCTGACATCGCGCAAGCACTTCTGCCTCACGGTTGGTTCTTGCCGGTTGTGCCGGGCACGCGCTACGTGACCGTTGGCGGCGCGATCGCCAATGATGTTCATGGCAAGAATCATCACGTGGCAGGCACCTTCGGCCGCTTCGTAAAGACGTGCAAGTTGCACCGCTCAGACTGGCAATCGACGCAGCTGGTCAACACCGCAGACGCGATGTTTCCTTGGCTGATCGGTGGCTTGGGTTTGAGCGGCGTGATTCGGGAGGCGAGCGTGCAAATGAAGCGCGTCCCCGGCCCTGGCATCGCGCAGGAGACCCAGCTTTTCGGTGGCGATGGCGGCATTGATGACTACTTGGCGCTCGATGCTGCGAGCGCGCCGTGGGAATACACGGTGGGCTGGATAGACACATTGGATCGTGGGCTTCGTGGCGTTTTTTTTCGCGGCAAGCATTGCGAGGGACCGGACGAATGGTTGGCACCCAATCGGGCGCGGTTGACCATGCCGATGAACGCGCCGCAGTGGGTGCTCGGGCGTTGGAGCGCGAAGGCATTCAACGCCGCGTACTACCGCGCGCAGGCGATGCGCAGCGCACAGCGCGACGCGATTCCGCTGTGGCAATTTTTCTTTCCGCTGGACGCCGTAAACGCTTGGAATCGCGCGTACGGCAAGCGTGGATTTATTCAGTATCAATTCGTGGTGCCTGGTGACGCTGTGCGAGAAACGGTGCCGCGCATCCTCGCGCACTTACGCGAAGCCAAGGTGGCCAGCTACCTTGCTGTCATCAAGACGTTCGGCGCCCTACCCTCGCCCGGCGTCATGAGTTTTCCGACTGCAGGCACTACGGTGGCGCTTGATATTCCAGCGCCGAACGGCAACGATTTATGCGCGCTGGATCGGGCCGATGCGATGGTGGCTGACGTCGGTGGCCGCGTGTATCCGGCAAAAGATGCGCGCATGTCGGCGGCGATGTATCAACGATTTTTTCCGCAGTGGCGCGAACTGGAGGCGATGCGCGATCCCGCGATTTCTTCGTCGTTCTGGCGACGCGTTACTGCGTCATCGGATTTGAAACTTTGAGTGGCGCAACAAACATTTGCGTGGTCGGTGCGACCTCTGCGGTGGCGCAAGCGGCGATCCGCATCTGGGCGCAACGTGGGTGCGCGTTAACGCTCGTCGCTCGCAACGCGGGCGAGCTTGAACGCATTGCGGCCGACGCGCGCGTGCGCGGTGCGCCGCGCGTGACCACCCTGCTCGGCGAGGCGACGGATGCCGCTTTTATTACCGAATCGCTACGCACGATGCCAGTGCCGCGCGTGGCGCTGGTCGCTTACGGCAGCCTCAGCGATTCAGCGCGCGCTGACAGCGACGCGGCCTATCTCGCGCAAGAATTGCACGCCAATTTCGTGAGCGCCGCGCTCTGGGCGCAAGGGCTCGCCGAGCGCATGGCATCCGAAAATGCAGCAGGCGGAACCATCGCCGTGATCTCTTCGGTGGCGGGGGATCGCGGTCGTGGCAGCAATCACGTGTACGGCGCGGCGAAGGCCGGGCTAACCGCATTTTGCTCGGGCTTGCGCGCGCGGATGTCCGCGCGGCGAGTGCATGTAGTGACGGTGAAACCGGGCTTCATAGATTCGCCCATGACCGCACACATCGCTGCAAAAGGGGCGTTATGGGCGACGCCCGAGGTCGTCGCTGCGGGCATTATTAACGCAGTCGACAAAAAGCGTGACGTGATCTATTTGCCAGGATTTTGGCGGCTGATAATGCTTATCATCCTGCACATCCCCGAAGGTATTTTTAAACGACTGAAAATATAGCGTGCGATCTGCGTAGCGCTGCGGGACGGCATCCGTACGAAACAGCTTTTCGTTACAACCGCCATTGCAATTGGGTTATTGGCTCGATACATTGATAGTTGACTTTTAGCAAAATAGCCTTTTACCCCAGTTAAAGCGGCACTTTCAGAAAAAAGCTGTGTCGCTCAAACCGACTCCGTTGAACCGGCAAAGTGATGCACGTGCCCTGTGTGATTGGCAATTTTTTGCGTCATCAACGAGCCCACAATCATCCCGGCAAACGCGGCGAGAATACCGGCCAACTGCTGCGGAAAAACCTCGGCCCAACCGGGCGCGACCATGAACAACAACCACACGCCGATGCCGAGCACAATCGAGGCAAGTGCGCCCTGTGTGGTCGCGCGTTTCCAGTACAACCCGAACACCAACGGCACGAACGCGCCAACCAGCGTGACCTGATACGCGCCTGAAACCATGTCGTAAATCGGCTTGCCGCGTGCAAACATGGCGTAGCCGAGTACGAACAACGAGAAGATCAGCACGGTGACGCGCATTGCCTTCAACGTTTGCGCGTCGCTCAGGTGCGGTTTGAAGTGTTTATAGATGTTCTCGACGAACGTCACGCTGGGCGCCAAGAGCGTTGCCGATGCGGTCGATTTGATGGCGGAGAGCAACGCGCCAAAGAAAAGAATTTGCGCGACCAGTGGCATTTTTTCAAGCACCAATGTGGGCAAAATTTTCTGCGGATCACCCTTGAGTAATTCCGTCGTTGCCTCCGGCAAAATCACCAGCGCAGCGACCACCAAAAACATCGGCACAAAGGCAAACAGCAAATAACAAACACCACCAATGATCGGGCCACGGGTAGCTGCCTTTAAGTCTTTAGCCGACATCACGCGCTGAAAAATATCTTGCTGCGGGATCGAGCCGAGCATGATGGTGATGGCCGCAGCCAAGAAAAACAGCATGTCTTTCACATTGGGTGCGGGCCAAAATTTCAGCATGTCTTTGCTCTGCGCGTAGGCAAACACTTTGTCCGCGCCGCCCGCCATATCGGCGGCCATCACGGCGATGACGGAGAGGCCAACGACCAACACAATCATCTGCACAAAGTCCGTAATTGCCACGCTCCACATGCCGCCAAACAGGGTGTAGATCAAGATCGACGCGACACCGACCACCATGCCCCATTCAAACGTGATTGATCCTGCAGACAAGATATTGAATACCAGCCCGAGCGCCGTGACTTGCGCCGCCACCCAGCCCAGATAAGAGAGCATGATGATGATCGAGCAGAGAATTTCTACCTGTTTGCCAAAGCGTTGCCGGTAGTAATCACTGATGGTGAGCAGCGTGAATTTGTAGAGCTTGGCGGCAAAAAACATTCCCACAAAAATCAGGCAGAAGGCAGAGCCAAACGGATCCTCAACCACCGAGCCCAAGTTGCCCTGCACAAACTTAGCCCCGATCCCAAGCACCGTCTCGCTACCGAACCATGTGGCAAAGGTGGTGGTGACAATCATGATCAGTGGCAAGTGGCGACCCGCAATGGCGAAATCAGCCGTGTTCTTCACGCGGCGCGCGGCCCACAGACCGATGCCAATGGTGACCAGCAAATACAAAAAAACAAAGCCAAGCAGCATGTCAAATCCTCGTTAGGAAACGCGCAATAGTTAGGTAGGGAAGTTTAGCGGGCGCGAGGCGGTTGTTGTAGGCACGCCTCTCGGCGGGCGTGGGGCCGAGGGCGTGTCGCGACTCGCCAACGTGGTTCACGGCGGGCACTGCGCTGGTAACGAAAACGCGCAAAAGTCCAAACCCTAAAAAGAAAAAAGCCCGCGGGGCGTCTAAAACGCGGCGCGGGCTGAAGGGTTCCCTCCTCCTCGAAGAAATCAATATTAATTATAAGGTCTTATATAAGACTCGCAAGGCTTTTTTTGGGGCGTGATGCGCCTTTTAAGTGCGGAAAACCCTATATTTGACGGCGATGCATGCAGTCACCTACGAGCTAAGTGACCCAACTGATGGACGTGACGACGTGACGTCGCTGCTACCTTCGTCACTTCCGTCACCCGTGTCAGCTCCTCGGGTCTAATCGTTTTGACCGACCGCCAATTTAAGCGTCGGCTTCTTCTCGTCGAAGAACTGTTCGTCTTCGGTCGAGCCATGCAGTGCCGTCGTTGAGCTCTTGCCGCTTTGAATCACTTGCGTGACTGCGTCAAAGTAGCCGGTGCCCACTTCGCGCTGATGTTTCACCGCAGTGAAGCCGTGTGCAGCCGCCGCGAATTCAGCCTCTTGCAACTCAACGAATGCGGTCATGTTGTTGCGTGCGTAGCCGTGCGCGAGGTTGAACATTGAGTAGTTCAAGCTGTGGAAACCGGCGAGCGTGATGAACTGAAACTTGTAGCCCATCGCGCCGAGCTCACGCTGAAACTTGGCAATCGTCGATTCGTCGAGATTTTTCTTCCAGTTGAATGACGGCGAGCAGTTGTACGCGAGCATTTTTTCAGGGTATTGCTTCTGAATACCTTCAGCAAACTTGCGCGCAAAATCGAGATCAGGTTTACCGGTTTCACACCAAATCAAATCGGCAACGGCCGAGTATGCGAGGCCGCGTGACAGCGCTTGATCGAAGCCCGGTTTGGTTTTGTAGAAGCCTTCAACGGTGCGCTCGCCAGTGCAATGCGGACGATCATTTTCATCCACATCGCTGGTCAGCAAATCAGCGGCTTCGGCATCGGTACGAGCCAGCAACACAGTCGGCGTGCCCATCACGTCAGCAGCGAAACGTGCGGCGTAGAGCTTCTCAATCGCTTCACGTGTCGGCACCAACACTTTGCCGCCCATGTGGCCGCATTTTTTAACGCTCGCCAGTTGGTCTTCAAAGTGAACACCTGCCGCGCCCGCATCGATCATCGACTTCATCAATTCGAATGCGTTCAAAACGCCACCGAAACCGGCTTCGGCATCGGCCACGATCGGCTGCATGTAGTCGATGTCGTCCTTGCCTTCCATCCACTGAATCTGGTCGGCACGAAGCAACGTGTTGTTGATGCGCTTGACCACCGCAGGCACCGAGTTTACTGGGTACAGCGATTGATCGGGATACATTTCACCGGCGAGGTTTGCGTCGCCTGCGACCTGCCAGCCCGACAAATAAATGGCCTTCAAACCGGCCTTGACTTGTTGCATCGCCTGATTGCCGGTCAGCGCACCCAGCGAGTTGACAAACGGCATCGTGTGCAGCGAATCCCACAGTTTTTCTGCGCCTTTTTTGGCCAGCGTGTGTTCGACACCAGCGGTGCCACGCAGTCGCACGACGTCAGCGGCGCTGTAGTTGCGCTTGACGCCTTTCCAGCGCGGATTAGTCGCCCAATCTTTTTCGAGGGCGGTGGTGGCTGCGGCCATGTGCGATTGAACTTTGGTCGAGGTGGTCATGCGGTGTTGCCTTTCAACGGGATCTAAAAATCATTCCTCACTAAATTGCGATTCCGTCATTCCACTGAGTGGAATCGCTCAAAGCGTCTTCTTGTTGCTTCGCAGCATAGGTCATTTTAATGGAAGATGCACGATCAAATTAAAAAAAGCTCATTAAAACAATGCTTTGCAATGCGTTTTCATTCCACTTAAGTTTCCACGATACGAAAATATGTTTTGTCGATTGCACCGCAACAATTGAAATCAACTTCCATGTTTGGATAAAACTGGAAAAACTTCAACAAATTCAAACGCTTTGAAAACGCAGTGGAAGCGGCGTCATGGAGCCTTGTTGGCAGCGTGGCGCGTTGATGGTCAGCGCCGCGCCGGAATAACGCGCCAAAACACGTCACAAACAGCAGTGCGGCCCTGTCGCAAGCAAGCAACAAAAAAGCCCGACACTCTCGTGCGCGGGCTTTTGGCGGGACAGAATTGCGATTACGTGAGCATATCCGCCCAAATATTGCGCGCCCAGCTGTTGGCATACACACCTTCCAGCGCGTTTTGCTCCGTCGACAGGCCGCCCGAGCCAGCCACGGTCACCATGGTTTTCTGCGCAGCGTCATAGCGATGCACTGAGGCCACGTGAACGACGTTTTTGTCGTCAATAAAGCTGTAACACGTGTTGGCCACCATCGGTGTCTGATTCACGGTGTCGCCCGTGAGCAGCGCAACGATGGCGGCAGCGCAGACTTTCCCGTGCTGGTTAGCCATGTGACCGGACTTCGGCATCGCGGGCGCAATTTGCAGCGCGTCGCCAAGAATGTGGACGTTCTTGACTGCCGTGGATTCGTACGTGAGCCAATCGATTTGACACCAACGTTTGTTGGCATTATTCAGACCGTTCGATGACGCAATATCGCCCGCGCGCATCGGCGGCAATACATTCAGCACATCGGCCTGAACGTCGCCACCAAAGGTCATTTTGAGCGTGTTGGTCCAGCCATCGACATCCTCGATTTCCTGATTGTTGCGGTATTCAATCATGCCCTTAAATTGACCGTTCCATGCCTTCATGAACAAGCCCTTCTTCGACACCACATCCTCGTTGGCGTCGAGGATCAGCACTTTCGACTTCGGCTTTGCCTGCTGGAAATACCAAGCAACCTGACACGCTCGCTCATACGGGCCCGGCGGGCAGCGGTAGGGCGCTTTCGGGATGTGAATGGCGTAGACGCCACCATCGTTCATCGCCACCAATTGATTGCGCAGCGCGGTCGTCTCGGGGCCAGCCTTCCAGGCCGCGAGCACGTTGGTGCGCGCGTCGACCGTGGCGAGGCCAGGCAGCGTATCGAGTATGAAATCAATGCCCGGAGAAAGCACCAATCGGTCATACGGCAGGGCGGTGCCGTCGGCGAGCGTCAGCGTCTTTTTGTCGGGATCAAAGCCGGTGGCCTCACCCTTAATGCGCTTAATACCGTATTTGTTCAAGCCGTCATACGCGACCGAAATGTCGGCAATCGACTTCGATCCGCCGAGCACCAGATTGGACATGGGGCAGGACACAAACTGCGACTCGCGTTCGACCAGCGTCACGTCGATTTTTCCCTCGCTCCACATCGCGATGTACTTGGCCGCAGTCGCGCCGCCAAAGCCGCCGCCGACCACGACCACTTTCGGTTTAGCCGAGCCGCTGATGCTGGCGCATCCCGTGATTGCGGACGTGCCCAGCAACGACAAAGCACTGGCTGATTTAACGAAGTCGCGCCGATTGAGTGTGTTGTTCATGATCCTGCCTTACTTCGCTTGCTTGGAAAAAAAGTCGGCCATCAGCGCTACCTGCTCATCGGTGTAGCCCTTCGCTAGCTGATGCATGATCGATGCGGGCAATTTGCCGTCGCGGTAGTCCTTCATTTTCTGTACCGTGAGCGCTGCGGGTTGACCGGCAAGCGACGGCACTTCCGCCACACTCTTGCCGTTGGTGCCGTGACAGTTTGCGCATTGCGCAGCAAGATTACGACCCAGTGTTGGGCTGGCCGGGGCTTGTGCAGATGCGGTGCCGAAAAGCGCCGTGACGACTATGCTGGTCACGATCTGATAACTAAAACGATTCATGGAAACTGCTCCTCCGAGTGTTGACGATCAAGCTCTATCTTGATTTTATGGCTCGACACACCGCCCACAACGAAATGTTTGCCCTATGCATAGCCGCTTTGTGCAGCGCTGCGGTCGTTGCCGCGAAATCGGGAATACCGTCGCAGCCATCTCGCGCATCGACACCCGGGAATGTAGGAGCGGCCTTGGCCGCGATCCCGACCAACAGGGAGATCGCGGGATTGAAGGCCCGACAATTGTTCTCACAGCTTTCTGCCCAAATCGCTTATTTAACGTGGGCTAAACGGTGAAAATCTTATTTATCGACTATTGGTATAAACAACCTCTTAGCCCAATTTAAATCACTAGTGTCCGGTAGTTTTGAGGGGTACCCGGCTGGAAGGCAATGAGGATGAG
>ENA-OFCX01000126-OFCX01000126.1-metagenomes-genome-assembly--contig:-NODE-126-length-41651-cov-4.735840_pt1 | contig 41651 bp, 25 predicted proteins | sample MGYA00153384_OFCX01 | MGnify analysis MGYA00153384
GCAGATGGACCATGCCACGCAGCAGAACGCCGCGTTGGTGGAAGAGTCCGCTTCTGCCGCCACCGCGCTGGAAGAGCACGTTCAGCTTCTCGAGGTCATGCTCCAAAAGGTCCGTCGCCATCTCTGGCGTCGTGTAGGCGTCGCTGATGCGGATGGTCGGCACATCTCGGAAGAGCAACTGACGCAACTGGTCCATAGACTGCGTGTTGATCTCCAGGGTCTTCTGCAGCAGCTCAACGGTCAATATGTACCTCTTCGCGAACCACATCTTGAAGCCCGGCTTAGGCTCTGGATAAGTCCCGACGCCCACGCTGACCAGCCGAATATCCTGACGCGACCGTCCGAGCGCCTCTACCGCATCAGCCAACGCATATAGGGTCGGGTTGTTTGCGCAGTAGCCACCGTCAATGAGCTCGACCAAGCCTTCCTTGCTGGTTTTCACGACGGTGCGATCAAAGAATGGGTAGGCAGAGCAGGATGCCCTGACCGCATCAGCGACGCTGACCCCGAAGCCAGGAATAAACGTCGCCGCACGTCCGTGGGCTTGCCCCACGTGACCCATGAATATCATCGGACGCTCAGTCAGCCATCTGGCAGCAACAACGCCAATGCCGGTTTTTACGTCCGCGAACGTCTTGTCGGCGAAAACTTCATCCGCCAGCTTCTTCAAAGCGGCAGACTTTGCCTCTCGCTTCGTCTCGGACATGACAGCCGGAACATGTTTTTTGTAAAGGGCATGAATGGCGTCAATGCTGTACCCAAGGGCTATCAGCGCCGCGATAATCGCTCCCGTGCTCGTGCCATAGACGAGATCGAACTTCCGGTGCAACGGGCACCCGACCATAGCCTCTATCTCTTTCAGGACGCCGAGGGTGTAGAACCCCTTCGCACCGCCGCCGTCCAGTGCCAACACACGCAGGGGCGTGGTCGGAACGGATTCCACATTTGACTCAGTCATCTCCCACAGTTCCGTCTTGATTCGTGGCACTCGGTATCAGTCTAATCACGTCGAAGAGCGTTAGCCTACCGCAACGGCGATCGGTTGAGCGTCCTCATACAAATCCGATCGCAGTCCGCGTCGCACCAGGCTTGGTATAGTGCTCCACAGCCAGTTCGTCGATCCACTGATCTAGCGTCGGCGATAGCCCCAAAGCGCGTAAACGCTTCACGACGTTTGCAAAGTCGCCGGGGGTGAGTTGTCCAAGCGGCGCGAGCCGGGACCTGGTCGCCGCAGGCAGGTCGGGCGGCGACAGTCCGGAAGCGGGAGTCCAACCCGTAGCGATCTCGCAGAGCATGTGCTCGCGCTGTGTCGCGTTCAATGGCTCAAACCCAAGACGGAACGCGAAACGCCGCATCAGCGCTGAATCCAGCGTCCGCGGGTGATTCGTCGCACAAACAAATACGCCCTCGAACGCCTCAATGCGCCGTAAGAATTCAGCGGTCACCGCCACATTGGCCCGGTGGCCCGACGTGCCACGCGACTCGAGCAACGTGTCGGCCTCGTCGAGAAACAGCACCTCAGTCTTCGGATCGCATTCGGTGAACATCTTGGCGACGTTGCGCTCGCTTTCGCCAAACCACATCGTGTTGATGTCTGAGGCGGTCTTGTAGATGAGCTCTCGGCCAAGGCGGTTCGCTATTTCGGCGGCGAGTTGCGTCTTGCCCGTGCCAGGCGGGCCGCTGAGCAGCAGGGTTCCACGGCCCACGCGTTGCAATCCTGCCAACACTGCCTCAGGCTGAACCTGGCCTTTGACGTTGAGATAGCGTGTGTCGAAGCGAGTACTCCGCACCGGCACGATGCCCGGCATATCGCGGCCTAGAGCCTTAAGATGGTCGGTCAACACGTGCCGGGTGGCAAGATCGACGTCCCGACCCTTCGTGCTGGCCATACGCGCGAATCGGGCTGCAGACGCGAGCATGGCAGGCGTCACATGCTCATCGCTGCCGATCGACTCGATCACAGCGGCCGAGCAGCCGACGGGCTCAAGATGCTGAATCGCGATCTTTCTCCGCACCGCGCGCGGCGTGGTGGGGAACTCCAGGCAGTAGGTAAAGCGGCGTAAGTAGGCCGGATCGATGTGGTCGATTTTGTTGCTAATCCAGATCACGGGGTGGGCGTTACTTTCAAGCAGACTATTCATCCACGCCTTGCTGTCCTGCTTCTTGCCGAACACGCGCGCAAAAGGGTTGTTGTAGTCGGCGTCGAATACGTCTTCAGCTTCGTCAAGCACCAATATGCTCTTGCCGGCCGGCGCGAAGACCTGCGAGAGGGCCAGATCGGCGAGCCGTTCCGGGCGCGACGCGCTCGCTTGCTCATCATCGGTATCCCTGATGCTGTAGCCCTGTGCGCCTACCTCACTGACCAGACACTTTGCGAATTCAGATTTCCCGGTCCCAGGGGCACCGTAGAGGAGCACGTTCACCCCAGCTTCCTTGTGCTTCAGCGTATTGGCCAGTAGCCGAAGCAGAAGCTCCTTGCGAATTTGAAGATGGGGCCAGTCCAGCGCACCGGTTTCACGCGCGGGAGCCTGGCGTTTGAGCACAATGGCTGCCATCTGAGCAGGTGAGCGTGCGTTGGCACTCAACAGTGCAGAGCCTTGCCGCGACAGCCGCAGCGTTTCCTCGAGATCTTGCAGGATGCCACCATTGTTCTGCCGCAGGCCGCTACGCGAGAGCGCGCTCTCGGACACTAAAGCGCTGCGAACCACGTGCTCGTTATCGAGTTGCGCTGCCACTTGGAGCGCCTGAACTTGCCGAGTGGCTCGGCTGATTACCGAAAACGGACTCGAGCCAAAGGTGCTCATTTCCACTGCCGCGGAGAGAGAAAGAATGCCTTGCTCTGCGGCGGAGAGCCCTAAAAGCGACGACAAAAGCTCGACGTTCTTGTCGGCGCGCGAACGTTGGCGCGAGACCAGCTGCTCAAGCCTTGATTCGACTGCGTCGAACAAAGGGCGAAAGCCGGGCGAATCGGACCGAAGGGCATGGCCTAAAGCGTCCAGCACTTCGACCTCCGGCGTTGAGGCCGGAGGAGCTGGGTTACGTCGCTTCGCCGACGCGAGCCATTCCGGCAGGTCCAGAAAGCGGCCGGAATCGCGCGCTTCGGGGGTTCGTGCCTGACGCTCATGCAATTTCTGCAGTGCGCTGCGAAGCAGGGCTTTCTCCAAACAGATCACGGGCCATAGAGGTTGCACCATATCTCCCGGGTCAACATCGCGTTCAAGCGCGACCGCGCGATAGATTCGCAAGAGAGCAAGGCAGACGCGATTGTTTGCGACCGACGCTGCCGTGTTTGCAGTCGGTGACCAATGAACTTGTTTGCCGATGCGGCGCTTGAGCCTTGCCATGGGATACCTCTCGATTGGGAAGGTCGCTATTTTGGAAAATAGATGCGACGGATTCTGTCGCGAACACGAACGGGTCTGATCACCCAAGATGACCCGGCCAACATCTTCGTGCCGCGACTAGAATCGGCATCGAGCAAGCTCCGACTTGTGCAAAGGACACGTATGATTTCAGTGACGACGCGGCCGGTGCTGGCAGCTAGCGATTCCGTTTATCCTACGTAGCAGGCAGCGATGGACCGCAACTTTCCACGCCTTATCGACACCCTTGCGGTACTTCAACGTACGCAAAAGCTCTCGACGACTGAAATCCGCGACCGACTCGCCGCACGCGGGCACGACGTCACACCGCGGACCGTCCAGCGTGACCTGGAACAACTGGCAAGTCTGTATCCCTTGGCCTGCGACGATCGCAGCAAGCCGTACGGATGGAGCTGGCATCCCAATGCAGCCCGGCTATCTGCGCCCGGAATGGACTGGCCCGAGGCGATCAGTTTTTATTTGTTGATAACCTATCTGGGTGGCGTGCTTCCGGGTAGCGTCAATGACGGCATTCAGGTGTACGTAGAGGAAGCCAGGCGCAAGCTCACGCAACACTTTGACCAACTCCCGCTACGCCGGTGGCCTGAGCGGGTCCGTGTGGTGCCGCCGGGTCCTCCGGGATTGCCTCCGACGGCTCGGCGTGCGGTGCACCTCGTGCTCACCGAAGCGGTGTTGTTGGGGCGCAAGGTGAAAATCCGCTATCACCCGTTAGACAGAGCACTTGCCACTACCTACACGGTAGCGCCGCTCGGGCTCGTTCAATATGGCGCGATCCTGTACCTCCCGGTTCGCTTCGATGGGCATGAAGACGTCAGGACCATCGCGTTGCATCGCGTCGTGCGCGCAGAAATGCTGAACGAACCGTCGGGGATCGAATCGTTCGATCTGTCTGCGTGGATTGATGCAGGCGCCCTGGGATTCGGCGGGACCGAGAAGATTGATCTCGTATTGCGGTTTCACCGCGGCACCGGCGTTCGCCTGATCGAAACACCGCTCGCCGAAGGACAGGTGGTGACGAATGAACCGAATGATCGGCACACGGTGAGCGCCACACTGGTCGACACTGCGCAGTTGCGACGATGGATATTGAGCCAGGGACGAGACGTAACCGTCTTGGCGCCCCCGACGCTACGGGAATGGGTACGCGCGGAGTGTGCCGCAGCGGCCGCAAGTTACCGGCGGTAGCGACAATGCGACAGAGTACGTCGCACACCTAAACGATGATGTTGCTGATGTCTTGAATGCTCATGGGCAGCGTTTCTCTTGCTGCTTTGCCTAGGGCGCTGTATTCTCCCCATCAAAATACGGATCCACTTCATGCCGCAAGCCGCAACGCGCTACCTGACGAAGTCCCGCTTTAAGCTGGCGCTCGAGTGTCCCACCAAACTCTATTTCACTGGCAAGCCTGACATTTATCCTGACGCCAGCGCGCAGGATGAATTTATGCAGGCGCTTGCTGAGGGCGGCTTTCAGGTCGGCGAACTTGCCAAACTGATGTTTCCCGGCGGAGTCGAGGTTTTAGCCCGAGATCAAGACCAGCAGGTTCAGGAAACAACCGAGCTGCTGCGACGCGCAAACGTCACGATTTTCGAAGGAGCCATTCGGCATGGCAATCTGTTTGCCCGAGTAGACATCCTGCATAAGCGGGGAAAGAAGGTGCAGCTGATTGAGGTGAAGGCAAAGTCCTTCGACTCAACCGACCCTGCGGGCTTCCGCACCAGGAAAGGTGGCATCGACCCTGGCATGTTGCCGTACCTGCAGGACGTCGCCTTTCAACGGCTGGTGTTCCAACTTGCTCATAAGGAATTGTCAGTGACCGCCCATCTGATGCTGGCGGACAAGTCAAAGACATGCTCCATCGATGGCCTGAATCAGCTGTTCAAGATTCGACGGGACTATGGGCGGCCGACAGTGGAAGTCTCGCCTCGGGCACGCGAGGCCGGCGTGGGCGATCCCGTCCTCACTCGAGTCGATGTTGATGATTGCGTCGACGAAATCCTCACGGAGACGCGCTACGTCGCAGGCGCGCGAAAGGACGCAACGATCTCACAACTTGCGACCTACTTTGGCAACTCATACAAGAAGGACAAACGTATCTCGCCTGTCCCCGGTCCTCACTGCGCCCATTGCGAGTTTCGTCACGATGCGCCCGCGGCAGGCACACGCAGTGGCTTTCACGAATGCTGGGAGGAAGCGTTCGGATTAGAGGCTCCCCAGCTTGCAAAGGGCACGGTACTAGACCTGTGGAATTTCCGTCGGAAGGCTGCGCTGATCGCGGAGGGCGTGATCGAGTTTGAGAAAATTACTCGCGAACACTTGGGCGGCGCTCCCGGGACGAATGGATTGAGCCAGTCCGATCAACAGTGGATGCAAATCTCGCGGCAGTGGCCCGGCGGGGACGAGTTCTATTTGGATCGCGGAACGATAAAGGCGGAAATGCAGAGTTGGAAGTACCCGCTGCACTTCATCGATTTCGAGACGGCACGCGTGGCCTTGCCCTTCTTCGCGGGACAGCGACCCTACGAGAACATCGCGTTTCAGTTCTCGCATCACACCGTTTCTGCGGACGGTTCAGTTGCGCATGAAAGCGAATTTCTCAGTACGATGCCAGGTCAGCGACCAAACTACGACTTCGTCCGCGCCTTGCGACGAGCATTAGGCAAGCAAGGGACAGTGTTCATGTGGTCTCCCCATGAAAACACTACGCTGAATGCAGTTCTGAAGGAACTCGTGGAAGACCCAAATCCTCCAGCGGATACGAAGCAATTGATCGTGTTCCTAAAGAGTGTCACGCGAAGGAAGCTCGACGGCAAGCAAGTGGAGGCAGGAACTCGCGCAATGGTTGACCTTTGCAAGCTTGCGGAGCGTGCATTTTTTCATCCTTCGACGCGCGGGAGCTGCTCCATCAAAAAAGTGTTGCCAGCCGTTCTTCAGTCGTCAACGTTTCTGCGAAAGCGTTATTCCAAGCCCACCTACGGCGCCGTCGCGGGAATTCGCAGTTTGAATTTTGTGAACCAAGTGTGGTGGGTATCGGAAAACGGAATTGTGCGTGATCCTTATAAGTTGCTGCCGCCCGTGTTCGACGACATCTCGAACGCGGATTTGCAAGACGAGGAATCCGCTGAATTTGGGGACATCCAGCAGGGCGGCGCGGCGACGACGGCTTATGCGCGGCTGCAGTTTGACGAGATTGCCGCGGACCGGCGTGCCGGGGTTGAAGCGGCATTAAAAAGGTATTGCGAGCTGGACACTCTGGCGATGGTGATGATTTATGAGGCGTGGCGTGAGTGGACGTGACGCAACCTAAGGCCACCGAACGCGACCGTGCCCATTCGGCGCGCGGCACGCTTTATCTATTCACTTCCCGGGCCACTGTGTTGGCAGTTTTACCCGGTCTCGGCTCCGAATCTGGGTTCTTTGCGAAGTGCAGTCCGCCGTGTCGTCTCCTCTAAGCAGGTTAGACCATGACACTGCGGCACAAGATCGAAGCCTGCGTGTCCTCGCGCTCTTTCGAGAGAAGGAGAGCCGAGACGAACTGGGTATCAGCATTATGAGGAACGCCAACAGCACTGCTTGATCAAGTGCATCGAAGGCCCCTGAATCAGGCTCAAGCATCGTCCGACGATGCAGCCGTAAAAAAGGAGAAGTAAACATTGGAAGCCAATTGGGGCCTTCTTGGCCCAGAATTTTTGCCGAACGCACGGCGTACTCGCACTCTCGGATTGGGAGCGACGGTGCGCGCATTCAACGAGCTTGCCGTTCCCGGTTTAGGTGGTGTCTGGTACGGCCGGCAATTGCTGCTTGCCACGCTCGGTGTCGCCGTGGCAGAAGAAGCGCGCAGGCGCGGGTCGAAAGTCCAGAATATTGAAGTAACCAACGCGATTGAAGCGCTTGCCTGTTGGCTTGCATTCAACGGCAATGGCTGGAGTCGCGATTCTCGCTTGCGTGGAAACACGAAGTTGCAAGGTAAAGATGATTTCAGCTTTAGGCGTGCGCGACAGCGAAATTTCTACGTCACGCAACCCATGCGAATGGCGACCGTCCAGGCATTACCCGCTCTTGGCTTTGTTGCGTCCGACAGCGCGCGGTTCAATGCATTTCGTTGCTCGGAAGAAGGGAGGGGCTTCGTCGAAAAAGCTACCGAGAGAAACAGTCCGTACAACAGAAGTGTGATTGATCATCTAACGTGCTGGGCGCAGATGAAAGATGACCGCGTCGATACGGAGGCGCTTCGACAAGCACTCTCCCCACTCAATGGCTTCTCCGTCGAGACAATTCCGTTACTTCGCGAAAGACTAATTCAGGGTGGGAATGAAAGCTCTGACGACAAGGCGCGGCGAAGCGACGCGCTAGCATGGATCGAAGCACTTCGAACATACAGACCCGATTGGCTGACGTGGCAGCAGCGCCCGAAAGAAATTGCTGAAAAACATTGGCACGACCTCCAAGCAGGAGCCCTTTTTTTTGAAACGCGCGAAGCCGCTATTGCGATGCTCGATGCAACAGAAGTCCACATCGGAAACCAGACTGCTGGGAAGTCGTGTTCCTTGAAGGCGAAAATCCCCCAGGCACTGAAAGCAGCAATCGAAAAGCCAATCGAAAATCTTAAATCAGCAGCAAACAGATACTTGACGTTCGGACACGCGGATACGGAAGCCATCAGGTTCTGTCGCGAGTGCGTAGATGACGACCCCTCGGGTATGTTGCGATCCTTGGTCGAACGAGATGGACATGTGCTACGCCTGATTGGCGATGAGGTGAAGCCAGGTCCGGCATTTCGTGGTTCGCCGCCAGCCGCTGAGCAGGTCGGTGCTGACAACGAAGATCAGGAAACGCCGCAGTCGGGCGACATTCCATTACCCGTAGGAATCTCCTATCGTGTACGAAATCTTTATCTGTTGAATCTTGACATGCACGGTGAACTGGACGCATGGCTGCAATTGGCTTCGCGCGAGAGTGAAGCATGAGTCGCCATCGCGAATCCCTGAGGCCGCCATCGCTGGCGCAGAACTTCGATGCGCCAAAGGACTACACAGGACATTTCGGTTGGCTGTGCGGCTATTCCGCAGATACTCCCTTTCTTGATGACGCCACCGAACGTTTTACCCGGCTTACAGGTTCGCAACGCGCCCACTTGGGCCGTATTGCGCTCGCCGTAGTACTTGATCCAGGCAACCCACCCATTTCGTTTCAGGATGCCCCTGGGGTGGCCCATCTGCCGATCATCGATCATGCGAATAAGCCGTTCCGACTGCTACATGCCAAAGTCGCGCTGCTGGGCTTCCGACATCAAGAAAATCATAGTCAATGGCAACTACGCTTGCTGGTGTCTACCGGCAACTGGACGCGGCAGACGCTGGAAGAGAGTCTGGATCTGGTCTGGCGGATCGATATCGCCAGTGAATCGCTCAGCCGCCCAGTACCGGAAATCCAACAAGACTGCGCGGACATCAAGGCGGCATGGAATCTACTTGATTGGATTCAGCAAATTTTCGACACGCGGTTGCTCGATGCTTCCGCCAATGGCCATCTCAGCGAAACGATGAAGTCGCTGCAGCAAGTCAGCCAATGGATCGCCACGTGTTCAAAAAAGGCACAAGGGCGATCGAGGATCTTCGATAACCGAAGCAAATCCCTGCTATCCCAACTACCTGAAAAAATCAAGGCCAGCGGCGAGGTAAAGCGCAATTACCTTGCGATGGGGTCAGGGTTCTATGAAGCACAAGCCGATCAAGGGAATTCGCCCGCAGTGCCTGTGGCGATCGTTAACGCCTTACGTGATCAGGGCTTGCTGACCGGGAAGCCAGAGGTGGACCTCTATGTCAATCCCATGGCCTGCCAGGCCATTGCAACATCGGTGGAGCCATTGCGATCGTGTGGCATGACGATCCGCCCGGCAGCTATCCCGTCAATCGTATTTGGAGAAGGTGCGCAGCGTACCTTGCACGCGAAATTTCTATTCAGCGCCAACTATCGTGATAATTCAAATGCCTGCACCAGTGCTTGGGTATATCTGGGCTCAGGGAACCTGACTCATCCCGGCTTCGCCTACAAGATGAGCGCCAGCAAAGGCAACTTCGAAGCTGGCGTTTTGTTTTCGCCGAACGCTTTGTGTTGGCAGAAGACCAAGGCGACTCAAGAGCAGCTTGTGGTCACTGACCTGTTACCGATTCAGTGGGAAGTAGAGATTGGTGACGTAAATTCACTGTCTGCTGGTCCGGGCATGGAACAAAGGGAAGTGACCTATGTTGCGCCACCTGTTGCCTGGTTCGCATGGCATGCAGCCGGTGACGTACGCGAGCTTCGTACAGATGAACCCAGCGCTGCCGATGTCCAGGTGCTCGATTCTGCCGGAATCGCGTGCTCAAAAACGGAAACTGGATTTCAGTGGCATGAAGCGCAACCCCGTCAAGTTCGCTTACGCTGGCGAGCAAACGCCCAGCAGCATGAGTCGCTGATACCCGTCGTCGATCAATATGGGCGCATTGCCGCCACCGAGTTGCCCTTGATCGACATTGACGAGGTTTGGTGGCAACTAGCGGACTTCCCACTGCCCCCGGATAAAGACGGTGGGGACGAAGGAGACGATGAACGCGATGAAAATGACGGTAAGGACACTGTGAATGGCCGCTCTGTGCCGACGACCAGTTATCCAATACGTCAAATGATGGACTTGATCGAAAGCATCGCAGCCAAGCAAACTGGAATTGATGACATAGATTGGTTGCTCTGGTGCAATCGCCTTGAGCAGACATTGGGGCAAGCGGCAGACAGTGCTCCAGTCAAATACTTCCGCGACAAACTTGGACTGAATCCACTGAGCCCGCTGCGACTCCCATCTTTTCGGCCATTGTTTGCCGAAAGCCGCGAACAAGAGCTAGGAGCGTTTTACGACGACGCTTTGGGTCGGATAGAGGTGAGCTGGAAGGTCAATGAATTGAGTCCGATTGGGGGAGCGAAATGAAACATGAGTTCGAGGGCTGGAACAAAGTTGCAGAAGAACTTTGCGTGCTTGCAGATGAGCGAGCGATTGAACTCAACGACGGGCAGGTGGCGAGCGTTCGAGAACTTGCCCAGCGCCTGCCGAGCAACGGCGTCATCATCGCAGACGAAGTCGGCATGGGTAAGACTCGGATTGCAGTAGCGGTCGCCAGGTCTGTGGTGGCGGCTGGGGGCCGTGTGGCAATACTAGTGCCGCCTGGATTAGGCTACCAGTGGAGCGACGAATTACGAAACGCTGAAGTTGATTCACCGCCAATCTTGCGTAGCGTCTGGCAATATTTGCAAGCGTGGGAGACAGAGAAGAAAAGCACTCCTTGGTTTGATGAGTCCGCCTTGCTGGTTTCCCATTCGTTTACAAATTGGCGGCTTGGAGAGAACACTGCCCCTTGGCGTTGGGCTCTGCTCCCAGAGGTGTACGCAAGATGGCGAAAGCAATCTGTCGGGCGTTGGCCGCGCGATTACTGCGCAAACGAAATGCTGGACGACAAGTGGGTGCGAAACGCTGCTGAGAGCATTGTGGTTGCAATAAGCGCCAGCCGCGACGGTCACGTTGCGCGACAACTTATTCAAGAATTAGCCGAAAACACGCCGTGGCCTGGTGCGCTCACTGGGGGCGAGTATGGGCGAAATGCACAACTACGGCCTTGGCTGGAACGCGCGGTCGGACTTGGGTTGGGCGTATTTGATTTGGTCATCGTTGACGAGGCTCACAAAAGCAGAGGCCACGATAGTGGACTACACAGACTACTAAACCGAGTTGTGCTGCAGTCCGCCAACGCACGCTGCCTGGCGATGACGGCGACTCCTGTGGAGCTCGACGTAACGCAGTGGACGCAGATGTTGGGTCGCATCCAGATTGATGAAGTATCAACAGCAGCGGCAACTGCGGCAATTGCAAAATACGGACAGGCAGTAAGTCGTGTGAGGCAATGCCCGAGCGACAAAGAATCGCGCGATAAATACAAGGAATCAGCCGGCGCTTTCAAGCAAGCTCTAGATCCCTACCTGCTGCGACGTGATAAACGGGAAGACCCGGCGGTCAACAAGTTTCGGGAAGTTTCCGGCGAGGACTATCACGCCTATCGACGTGAACAGGAGATCCTGATCGATACCGCTCAGCTAACGCCCGATTGGAAGCGGGCAGTGTGCGCAGCGGAAGCCTTGTCCTTCGTCACGCGTCAATCCGACAATGCAACGGCCAAGCGGCTGCGTCTGACCATAGGCAATGGTCACGGCATTGCAACACTGATTGATCAGTTGCAGCGAGATGACAAAGACGACCGCAAACAGACAGACGTCGATGGTGTTCTTGATGCCGCCACACAGCGCAATGCGGAAACAGGGCAGTCAGCTGACAAGCGCCTGCAGCGCGTGGAGTGGTGGCAGAGCATCATGATTCAGCCGTTTGGGAACGATGCATCTGCGTTATTCGATCACCCGGCGATTCTGGCTGCTGTCAATGAAATTGAAAACGTCTGCCAGCAAGGGGAAAAGGTACTAGTGTTTGGTCGTTTTACTCGCCCACTACGCGCATTAGTACAACTCCTCAATGCGCGCGAGATGCTGCGTTGCGTGGATGCCAAGCGACCGTGGCCGCAATCCAAAGTTCATGAGGACGACGAGTGGGCTTCTATCTTGGCCGCTCATAGGCAATTGCAAAGGCAAGGAGAATTAGATCGGAGCCTTCTGGATTTTTCCCTTGCTGAACAATACCGGGATCTTGAAAATCAGCGCCGCAACATTCGCGCGAACCTAATCCAACTGATCGAAGACGGTCTCGATAACCAGCCATCAGACAAACATGCGCGAGCGCTATTTGGTGCATTTAAGAAAGCTGCCATTGAAGTTTCGAAGCAGGATCAAGATAACGAAGATCACGCCTCGGCGGTAGTTGCGCGAGCGATACAAGAATTCATGGGGATTGGCATTGACAATGCCACGTCAGCCGATTTCGCTCAGGCCTTCATTGACCTGTTGGCAGCTGCGAGTGATCGCGACGAGGATGACGCTGATGGAGATGGGCTGTTGGACGAGGCGGAAGCATCTGATCTCTGGTCAGATCTCAGACTCAGGCTGCAGGAGGAATACAACCGCCCAGCAGGTGGCTACGCACGGCTCATGTATGGGGAAACTAAACCCGCCACCCGACGTTTTTTGCAATTGGCCTTCAATCGAAAGCAGGCGCACCCGAGGGTATTGGTTGCGCAATCGTTGGTAGGTCGTGAAGGGCTAAATCTTCAAAAGGCGTGTCGGACGGTTGTCTTGCTTCACCCAGAGTGGAATCCTGGCGTGGTGGAACAGCAGATTGGACGGGTAGATCGAATTGGAAGCTTGTGGGAAGAAAAATTGAATCAGGCGATTTTCGAGGGGAAGTCGAATGGTGACCTCCCGCGGATCGACGTTCGCCCAGTAGTTTTTCAGGGGACGTATGATGAGAAAAACTGGCAGGTGCTACACGACCGATGGGATGATCTGCGCGCACAACTTCACGGCATTGTGATCTCTCCACGCATCGCCGAAAAATATTCGGAAGCAGCTGAGATGATTGCCGACATAAATGATGCGGCTCCAAGCTTTTCGCCATTGCTTAAACTGTGCATTCAGGGTCAAGCCTAGGCTCACGTCGCGCACGCGCGACCGCCATGGACGTTCCCAATTGATCCTGTCAACATTTCGTTGAGTGATTAAGCGAATCATTGCTGGCTGATTCGCGGAGCCTGTTGAGGTGATATCTCTGCACTTATCGACCACAGGCGATCGCGTTGATTGGCGGACATTGACTCAGCCATGTCCTCGCCTTGTGGGCTCGGCTTCCGATTAAAAATGGTCTTGTTGTCAACACTTCGGAAATATTGCGAGACATCGCTGTAGTCGCGGTAACGGCGGTTTACGTGAGCTGTGTCCATCGGCGTATGCCGTGCTTGCCAGATTTGAGCAAAGTGGCAAAAAAAACGCGCATTGAGTCGAAAACTGCTGTCCTTGTCAAACGACAGACAAAGACTTTTACTTTGAAGCATTGGGCCTTCGATGCGATGGTCGGCTCCGCGTCGCGCGCAGCTCGCCAATTGCGGCGTTGCTTAGATGTGCACGTCAGCGTCGACTCCAGCGGAGAAGCGCTTGATTTACATTCACTCAATACCGTTTCCATGTGTCTGTTTCATTTGACCGTCACCCGACACAAATTTACCCGTCGCACGTCCATGAAAACGAAAAGTGAGCCGGTGAATCCTTATCAATTCCCTATGCTCTCAAATCCGGAGCGGCACGGTTCTGGTGGAGAGAGCGTTCAAAATCGCTATCCGTCCAAGCCAAAACAAGACACAAGGGCCAGTGTATGAATTCAGCCGTAGCTTTGCGCGACGAGAACACAGTTCCTCCGTCAAGCGCTTGGGTTCGCTTCTTGCGCTCTTATGGCCCGACGCCCAACAATCTCACTTTGTTCGACGAGTTCGTGACTGATAATTTGGTCAAGGCCAAAGTCCAGCCGATCACGTTGTCGAGCCCCTTGCTTGAAAAGATCAAGGAGCGCGTGAGCTCAGGCGAACCCGGCTCCATCCTGATCGCAGGCACGGCCGGCGACGGCAAGACCTATCACTGCCGAGGCCTATGGACACATCTTGGCGGCGCTGAGCAGGAATGGACAGCTAAGACGACAGTGAAGCGGTTGACGCTTGCCGACGGCCGGCAGGCGATGTTCATCAAGGATCTCAGTGAGCTCAGCGACGAGGAGAGTGATTCCGCCCTTACACTGATGGAGGAGTCTATGAGCGGTGAGGCGACGCAGTCATTCGTCGTGATCGCCGCCAATCACGGGCAGATCCTCGAACGCCTGCGCGCCCTGGGCAAGCGCCAAAAGCGGAACCACCCGCTGCGCAAGCCCATTCAAGACGCCTTCTTGCAATATGGGGCCGCCCCGGTCGGTCTCACCATCTTTGATCTGAGCAGGACCACCCGCAGGGAGTCGCTCAGCGAAGTGCTCAAAGCAGTGGCCGGGCATCAGGAATGGGAGAACTGCAAGCGGTGCGCCCTGCAATCCGGTGGCCGCATCTGCCCCATCTATGAAAACCGCTCGCGGGTACTCAGCGAACTTGACGATGGCTTGTTCGCCAAACGTTTGGGCGATGTCGTCGAAGTCTCCCGGCTTAATGGTTGGCATCTGCCCGTTCGCGATCTTCTCGCGCTTGCCTCCAACATGATCCTGGGGCACGCCAACCCCAAGGAGGCCAAGGAAGGGCTGATGGCCTGTTCGGACGTGGCTAAGATCCAGGAGAAGGGCAGCATTGAGGACGCGAACTTGTATGGCAACGTCTTTGGCTCCAATCTGCCCACCCGCAGGGCGATGAGCCGACCCGTGTTCCGGGCTCTTGCATCCTTTGGAGTCGGATCTGAAACCACCAACGCCGCCGATGGATTGATGGTTTATGGCGCCGATGATCCCAAGCTGCTGGACGCTTTCAAGCGACTGCTGGGTAGCGATCCCGTCTATGGCGCCACCCAAGGCTACTTGGCCTCGTTGCAGCGCTATCTGGAAGGCGATGAGGCCGCGCGCATCGACAACGGCGCCCAAGAATTCTTGGACCGGCTCCAGGCGCAGAGGCGCCGCCTGTTCTTCACCATCCCCGAGGCGGAGAAGGAATACGACCACTGGCTTATGACGGCCTTTCGCTTCGCGGGCGAGTACCTTGAAATGCTCGACTCGTTGACGGCCGGCAAGGGCGTCAGCGAAAGCACCCGCGCAAGGCTGGTCCGTGGCCTCAATCGCGTGATGACGGGCCTTTTGATCGAGAACAACGACAAGCTGTTCGTGGCCAGCTCCGGAGGCTTCACCCAGTCCCGGATCAGCGTCCTGTGTGACACCGAGGCCTCGGCCCGCCGCTCTGGCGGCGTAGGCATGCGCATCAAGCTCGATCCACTGACCGAAAGGGCCGCTCTTGACGTGGCCTTGGCTGCGGGCGCCAGCCACTCGGCGAGCTTCATGCTGTCCCCCGTTCGGTTCGAGTTTTTGTGCCGAGTCGCCGAAGGCGCGCTGCCAGGCAGCTTTTCCAATGAATGCCTGGAAGACATGCTCGCCTTCAAGGCCAAGCTGCTGCGCAAGGCTGAGCTGCTTAGAGCCACCCGCTTGTCCGAAGACGAGGAGCCGGGCGTGGATGACGGGGCGCTCACGCTCAATTTCATCGAGATCGAGCAAAACGGCCACGGATTCTCCCGGCCTGTCACGGTGAGGGTGGGCGCATGAGGCAAGTCATCGAAGGCGTCGACTTCGCTGTCGACGAGCACATCTGGGGGCATCGCCTGTATGACGAGCAGCTGCCCCATCTGGCCTTGCTGGAATTTCTTGGCGTGCTTGGCTCCAATGCCCACAAGCCGCTGCGCGAGGAGCCAGGGCAAAAGGTCCGCTACCGTCCGCAGCGCCAAATTAGGCTCCGTGGTCTGCTCTTCAATAATCCGTATGTCGAAGCGGTGCGCGAGCGGGCCATCTCCGACGAAGACAAGTGGACCATGTGGAGCGAACGCTTCGCGGTCGATGCCGATCAGCTCGGCGACGGCGACATGTCTTACCTGCGCACCGTCTTCAACCGCTTCGACGACTTCGCCAAGGCCATCGAACTGCTGCGCTCTTCCTCCTTCGAGGCCAAGAGCAACAAGCGGTGGAGCTCGAAGTTCGTGTTCCCCTTCGGGCCGGACGCGATGTATGAGGATCTGCGAATCGATGCCGATGGCGGCGCGTCCAACGACCGACGCTTCTTCGCCCGTAGTGGCGAGCTGCTTTATCTGATGCTGTGCCGGGCCAAGCGAGGCCATGAGTTGGGCGACCAATTGGTCAAGCGCCTGTTCGACGCCTCCGCGCCGATGAACCGGTTGGTGAAGGCCTTGCAAGGCAAGCCGCAGCATGCGGGCGACTACCGGGACGTGGGCTATTTGCCGCACGCGACCCACCCACGCTTTGATCGTCTTTGCGACGACTGGCTGGCGATCCTTTCTAGGGACATGCCGGTCTATGACGCGTTAGAACACCTCATCAACAGTGCGGGCCTCAATCTGCTTTTGTATTTCCTCGAATGCGGCAAAGCCCAAGCTGGCGATGCCGAACCTGTCGAGATCATCTGCGAGATCGTCTCGCGCGAGCGCACGAAGGTGAGGGCGCTATCGGGCGAGTCGTATCAATCCAACCAAGCGATGTCCCTTAGGGCCGTGCGCTCTTCGGTGGAGAGCATCCGCCTCAGCGAAGAATGGTTTGTGGCGACTCAGTCGCAGGATCCAAACGGCGACTGCGCGGCGCTGCTGCGCTCATGGTTCCAGTGGCCTCCTGCAGACGGCGGCGACGATGGCGACTCGGTCAACTCGACGGGCGAGCAGCTCATCCGAACGTTGGTCGACAAGGCCGAATCGCGCCACGAGCAGCACTTCGGAAAGATCCATGCGGCGTGGTCGCGCGCGATTGGACTCAGCTCGCGCCGGCTCTCGCGGCGCTCCCGCTACGCGCCCAACGACCGGCTGCTCAAGACCTTGGTGGTCGCGATGGTCGATGACCGCATGCAATTCGACGAGTTTCTCAGCGAGGCTCGAAAGCGCTATGGCTTGGTGATCGGCGACGCCGAAGGCATTCGCCTTGTGACCGAGAAGCTGGTCGACCAAGAGGCGCTCAGTGAAAACCGTGGCAACCTTGAAACCAGATTGGTCGGACTTGGACTTGTCAGGCGCCTCTCCGATTCCTGTTCCTTTGTTGAAAACCCATTTGTCGACGAAGGTACCGCATGACGCTAGCCGACCGAATCATTGGCCGAGTAGCCGCCTCCATCCTCGCGAGCCGTTTGGCCGACGCTAGACAAGCCGATGGGACGCTGCCCGACTCCGCCGCGCTGCTGCGCCTGGACAAGCTCTCGTCGAGCCAGATCGCGGCCATCGTCCACGAGATCCTGAGCAACCCCACACTCTCCGCCAAGGTTGACTTGCAGATCCCGGCATCCTTGGTTGAAGGCGAGGGCCTGCCCGAAGAGGCTTTGACCACCATGAATGCGGGGGCGGTCCGCAATGCCGGAACCACCAAGGAGGCCTTGCTCACCGCCAACGGGAATGAGCACAACCTCGCCGACACCTTGGGCCACGTCACCGCGCTCGGGGCCAAGGAGCTTCGAGCCAACGAGGAGGCATGGGTCGAGGCCACTTGCCATGTAGCGTCCATCGCCCCGATCTTTGAAGATCGTGCGGTGTTCAAGTCTGCGTTGAAGGGGCTCATATCCGTCACCGACCTCTCGCTCATCCAACTCGGCGAGTTTTGTTCCAAGATCAGCGAAGCGTCTCTGCCCGCCAGGGGGCTGCCGATCCGCAACGCGATTGGTTGGTCGCTGCCGCATGTGGGGCTCCCACGCGACTCGTCCTTCTTTGCGAGCGCCAAGACTTACGGACAGGCCATCGGACCGTGGCGCAAGGCCTTTGAGAAGCTTCTGACGCAGCGAGCACCACTGTTGGCCAAGCAGCGCTCGAACGGGCAGCCCATCGACCCCGAAGAGATGCGCCAACGCCTGATCGAGAACAGCGAATCGATCAACGCGGCGGCTCAGCCCACCTTGGAGGCCTTCATCAACGCGCCCATGGGCGACGACTCGATCACATGGGACGTCGCGCAGCTTGAATGGGAAGAGCATGGCGTCCACTTCATTTTCGAGAAGCCGCGCGAGCGCCAACAAGGTTTGGCCGATTCGACGATCTACTTCTTCGAGCATGACTGCGCCGATTCCGAAGTGCTCGTTGAGGGATGGCGGAAGCACCTCGAAGATCTAAAAACGCGCGAGCGCCGCTCAGACTGGAACGAGGAGGACGAAGAGTTTTTCGAGCTCCATCGCCGCTACATCGAACAAGATCCCAAGCTCCATGCCCGTTGGGAAAAGGTCATCTTTGGCAAGCCGATCGAGTGCAACGACTTCTTTGAAGGCATTCTGGGCGTGGCCCATCAATTGGTGGCTTCGGCGACACCCTCGACAAAAGAGCGCTTTTTGCGCCTGACGGTCAACAAGGGCCGCAAGGAATGGCGCGAGCGTTTCAACCACGACGTCGGCTCATATTTTTCGGCGATGTATCGCGGCCTCAAAGAGCTCCTGGGCTCCAAGGTCCAGTGGCGCGTAGAAAAAATGGGCGTGGCCAATCTGCCTGATCCGCTTTTCAAATACCCCGAGTTCTTCGAGTGGGAGCGAACCAATCGCAAGGACAAGCCCAAGCCCGTGGGCTCCATCGCCAAGCAGGCCGTCCAAATCAAGTTTGAAGTCGCCTTGGTGGAGAAGAAGGGCGCGGTCGAGGAGGTCGTGGGCAAGACTCAACTGCTGTGGAACTACAAGCCGCAGTCGATTGGCCTCTCGCTGGTCGATGACATGGTCCGCCTCAAGGACAAGGGCGCGGTGGGCTGCACCGAAGTGCCGCGCCGCTTGGTGAGCAAGAAGGGCGGGGTGCAAAGCGTATCGCTTCTGGACACCGCCACGCTCGAGGCTACCTTCTCGCGCGACGCTGGCTCGCTCGTGCCGCCACCGGCCAAGCTTCGAAGCCTTCGGGCCGAGATCAAGCGCCGGATCGAAGACCTCTCTGACGAGGGACGCTTGTCGGCCGAGCAGCGCGATATCTTGCGCGGCGCATGGAAGACCTTCGAAGATGACTACATCAAGGCGATCGACGACTTCATTAGCGTCGGACTGCACGGCGAAGCGGTGATGCGCCAGGCTGAATCCTTCGGCGCGTTGCTGCGCGCGTTGGCCATCCATGCCCGTGGTGATGTGTGCCGCTCCCGTTTGGTCGCCGAGGTGCTCACCATCGGAACCGTGCGCGTGTCCGGCGAGCAGCCGTGCTTGATCATCCCGCCGTGGCATCCCGAGCGCATGAAGGCATTGGCCGTGAAGACGCGGCGTGTCGCGGGCTTGGTCACTCACATCCTTAGCGGCAATAACGTGATGTTCGGCGATCGTGGGATTTTCTTTCGCGAGTTCTCCGAAGAGCTGGCCCATCCCTTCTACCCAGAGATCGCCCTGATTCAGCGCAATGGCGCGCCCATGCTGGTGTCTGAAAGCAGCACCGTCAACGGTTACACCCTCATGGAGCGCCCCATTCGAGGCGACGAGGACACATTGACCGATGTCGATCCATCCGCCGCCGCCAAGCAAGTGCAAGAGCTCCTTGGCCGGTACGTGGGCTTGCAGCCGCATGAGGCGAGCAACCTAAGTGTCCTACTTTACAACGCCGATGCGGCCGAGCTGCCGTTGTCGGTCGTGCGAGAGCTCTCGACCATTCAAGCCGATTCTGATTTTCAGTGTGGCGTCTCGGTGCGCCACCGTGATCCGGCCAAGCTTCGCCGGGTCTATGCCGAGCTGGTCACCAAGGCCGGCGACGATCCCGACTTGCCGGTGGTTAGCGAGACCTCGGAGAACTTCATCTCTAAGCTGCGCATCTCGGTGGTGCCAACTTCGGCGACTCCGGCCAAAGCCAACAATTCATTCCGGCCCTACGACATCGCCTTCCTGCACGACGTGGTCTCGCGCACGGCCGGAGCCGAGTGGATCCCGGTGGACTGGACCAATGATCGATCGAGTCTGGAGCACGCGCCATCGCGATGGTCGTATCGAAGCGTCTCGGGCGAAAACGAGTTGAAGTCCACGACCTTCCTGACCTGCCCGCGCCAAACCGCTTCCGGATGGGCGTATGTCGGTGCGGTGGGCTCGGTGGTGCGTCAAAGCGATCTGGTCGAAGGCCAGAACTTCCTTCCAGCAAGGCGCATATCGCTGCAAAGCGAGACCTTGAAGGAGACGCTCGATGATGCCCATTCGCTGGCCGAGTGGGTCGCAACCTATGACGAGCTGCTGGATAAGCGTCAATTGCAAGCCAACGGCATCACGGTCGTGCGCTATCGGCGTGCCTCGACCAACGGCCGGAACATGATCGTCAGTTCGACTTCCGAGCTGCGGCTCTTGGGCGTGCTCGCTCGCCGCCGCCTCTCGGAGCTGGGCCTTTCGCTCACGCCCGAGCAACTTGTCGAAGTTGGCGATCGCATCAAGAAGGACGCCCTGTCCGTCTCCGGCGACATCGTTCTTCGCGCGGCCAAGCGCGGTGTTTCCGCAGGTGAGATGCTGGGCTTGGTCCTCAGCCGCTACTTGCTTGACCACGAGTTCAAGAAGGTTTCAGGCTCCGGCGCTCGCCACTCTTTCAACGTCTATTTCCTGCTCGACGACTACGCCGATTGGCTTGCTCAGCGCGAAAACCGGATTGCCGACATCTTGGGCCTTTGTGTCGAAGAGCGCGATGGTGTGCCGCATTTGCATGTGGCAGTCATCGAGTCCAAATACGTGACCAGCACTGCTGAGGCCGAGGCCAAGCGATCTTCCAAAGCCCAGCTTCTTGCGACGCTGTCCACCTTTCGCGAGGCGCTCTTTGGAGATCCTGGCCGGTTGGATCGGGATGTATGGCTGGCACGCCTCGCCGACCTGCTCATTGATGCCGACATCCCTCCCGGCTGCTCCGGCCTGTTGGAGCGTGCGCGTGCTGCCCTGCGCGATGGCGAGGCTCAAATCTCGCTTCGCGGCTACTCGCACGTCTTTGTGCACAACGCCGACGCATCAGTGAGCCATCCTGTCGCCTCGGAACAGATCCTAGTCGATCAGACCGATGGGATTCAGGCTTGGCAGGAGGTGTTCGAACGCTCCGAGCTGCGAAGCCTTGTCGAGGCCTATGCCTTCAAGGGCGACCCCGGCCCGGTCCGCGTCAAGCTTGGCCCCGGGGAGCCTTGGGCGAGCTCTGCACCGCGACCGCCTGCTGCTCGCGTGGCTTGGACCGCAATGATGGATTTGCTGGCATCAGGCTCAGAGCAAGCCATCGAGGATGTGCCGACAGTGCAAAGCAGCGCGATTCCTGTCGAGCCTACGGTGGCTGCGCCTGAAAAAGCTACTGCGTCCGCACTGGAGCTGTCGGGTGGCAAGGCATCACCGCCCGCGCAAGCGACCGGGGTGCCGGCCGCTCCGCCAATGATGGGCAAAAGCTTGGCAGCTTTGGTGGCCTCAAAAATCGGAAGTCAGACCGGGGCTGTCGACGAGCGTGAAGCTTGGGCGGACGAGACCACCAAGAAGCTCAAAACGGCGCTCAATGGCTATGGCCTGCAAGCGGCGGTTCTCGGCACGCGCCTGACGCCAAATGGATGCCTAGTGAGGCTCGCTGGTTCAGACCGTTTGCGCGTCGAAGACATCGAAGCCAAGCGCACGCAGCTTTTGACGACCCATGCGATCAACCTGGTAACGGTACAACCCAAGCCAGGCGAGATCGTGGTCACGATTGCCAGCGCCAAGCGTCAGTCCGTTTCTCTGTGGGATCTGTGGTCCCGCCGCGGGATCAATCGCAACGCGGCCGGCATCAACACCTCGTTCGTGCTCGGCCTGCAGGAGATCAACGGCTCGTTGCTGTATCTCAATCTTGGCGCCGAGTATGGGGGCCTTGCCTCCCATGAACCGCACTCTCTGGTGGCCGGGGCGACCGGCAGTGGCAAATCGGTTTTGCTTCAAGCGATCTTGCTCGATATCGCCGCGACAAACCCCAAGGATCTCGCTCAGATCGTCTTGATTGATCCCAAGATGGGCGTGGACTATTCAGCCTTGGAAGATCTGCCTCACATGAGGGAGAACATCGTCGTCACGCGGGAGCGTTCGACGGAGGTTCTCAGTGGGTTGGTCGACGAAATGGAGCGGCGTTACACCCTGTTCGCCGCAGCACGCGCGCGTGATCTGAGCACCTTCAATGCCAAGAGCCTTCCCGAGGCGCGGCTGCCGATGCTCTTCCTCGTCCACGACGAGTTCGCGGACTGGATGCTCGACGACGGCTACAAGGGCGCGGTGAGCGCCGCAGTTCAGCGGCTCGGGGTGAAGGCGCGAGCTGCGGGCATTCATTTGATCTTTGCGGCGCAGCGACCCGACAAGGATGTCATGCCCATGCAACTTCGCGAGAACCTTGGCAATCGCTTGATCTTGAAAGTGGCCAGCGAGGCGACTTCAAAGATCGCTCTGGATCGACCAGGGGCGGAGCTGCTGCTGGGTAAGGGGCACTTGGCAGCCAAGCTCAATGGTGAGCAGGGTTTGGTGTTTGCGCAGGCCCCATTTCTATCTGATCAAGACATTGAATTGGCCGTTGCTGCCATCTGTCGTGATGCGGAGGCTGCAAAGTCATGATTCTTCCAGGAGCACCCGGGTCCGCTCTGCCGAGCTCTCTCAGCGCAGGCGTGCATCAAGATATTTTGGATCTGGCATTGCTTGACTTCCACAAAGTCGAGATGCTCTTTTTACCGCCTGCTTGGGCAGCAGCGCCCACCATTCCATGCACTTGGGTTCGCAGCGACTTCCCGCCCAATCCCAGAAGTAGCGTCCCCAAGAAGCCAGGCGTCTACGTGTTTGTGGTGACGACTGACGTCTTCGACTTCCCTTGCGCCAATGGGTTGTTCTACATCGGGAAGGCCACCAATTTGTATGAGCGAATTAGCGCCTACATCGGGGACGAGAACAGACGATTTTTGAATTCAACGCGTCCCTTGGTGTGGAGGATGCTCAATCTGTGGAGCGGGCATCTGAAATATTTTTACACCACGACAGCCGATGTGACGGCGGCGGAGCACTTGGAGACGCAGATGATGAACGCGCTCCGCCCGCCATTCAATCGGCAATATGACGCGACAACCAGTAAATCAATGAGGGCGTTCTAATGAAAACAATAACCTTGCTTCCAGCGCTGCGTTCTCGCGTCGGCGACTGGAACTACTACGTCACGACATTGAACTTTGAAGAGGTCGCCGCACTAATCAAAGCCCCTGATGAAATCCACGAGAGAAAAAAGCTGGCCGAATGGATTCAGCGCGAAGCGATCAAATCGCATGCAGGGGCCATTGCGCAATACATCGTGGGAAATCCGCAGCGTTTTCTTGGATCACTGATCGTGGGCGTCTATGGCGGCTCTCCCAATTGGACGCCACTGAACGTGAAAGTGCCTGATGACGAAGGGATTTCCGAAGACCAGCTTGCACGCATCGAAGGAAAGCTCGGCCTTCTTCGGCTGTCAGGTGCCGAGAACCTCTTTGCCATCGATGGCCAACACCGAGTCGCCGGCATCAAGCTGGCGCTCGAAGACGAGGACGTGGCAGCGAAGATTGGCGACGACAGTGTCAGCGCGATATTTGTGGCCCACGACCCCAAAAGCGAAGCTGGCAAGCAGCGCACACGTCGACTATTCACCACGGTGAATAAGAAGGCCAAGATCATCTCCAAGGCAGCCAAAATTGCGCTCGACGAGGATGATGGCTTCGCGATCGTCACGCGCCGACTGATCGATTCACACTGGCTGTTCGAGGATGCTCGCAAATACGTCCTGTATTCCAGCGGTGGGTCGATCCCCGCCACAGACATGGCATCGATTACAAGCGTCGTAGGCCTGTTTGAAATCATCAGAGACTTGTATGGCGGCAGTTTGAGCGACTTCGAGCAAACATGCCCGGATGAGGACTCTCTGACGGAGCATCTGGATCTTTGTGCGGAATATTTCGACGAGCTGTTGAAGCAGATTCCCGAATACAAGGCCGTCTTTGTCGGTGCAAAGGGTCGCCCAGGCAACTATCGTCAGCCCGACAACAATCATTTCCTCTTTCGCCCAATTGGACAGCGGGCATTTGCCCGCGCAGTTGAGTTGCTGATGTCGCGTGGTGACACTGTCGCCGCAGCTGTGAAGAAGTTGCGCGGTGCCGAGTTGTTCATTCAAGAAGAGGAGTGGCACTACATCGTGTGGAATCCCGTCGATGAGACGATGATCACCAACAAAATTCTTCTCGCTGAGGCTCAACTGTTGAGCTTGGCTGGACAACCACTGAGGAACAAGAATATCGGTAAGAAGCTCGCTGAGCTTCTGGCGTCAATCGCCGATGAGTCCTGATCTCAGCTTGGCGTGCCAAGTAAGGGCGACGCCGTAGAGAGCGGCCTTACTTGTGGCAGACGACGCAGGCGCCGCCGCCTTCGTCTTCACCAAATAGGTCGTCGATGTCTTCGGTGTTGTCGATGGGACGCAGAGGATTCACTGGCCGGCTGGCTAGTTCGCGCTGCTTCCTGCGTTCGTAGTCTGTGACGATCTGGATCACGCGAGCGGGCTTCTCTAGATCGCCGAGCGGCTCGCCCTGAGTCCAAGTGAATGGTGAGCCGTGCTCCAAAGCGCTCTTCTCATATTGCTTGGCTTCTTCGAAGGCCTCGGGATGGCGCTCCTTCAAGCGAACCCATTCGATCTTTTGCTGGAAGAAACAAAAGGTGCAGCCACTGCGCGATCGCCAATCGTAATACTTCGGGATGCCGACGCCTGACGAGTCCAGAATATCGAACACGCCGCGCTTGTCGATTCCACCCTCGCGGAACGGCAACTTGACCGTTAAGTTCTCATGCTTAGAGGTGTAGCCCTCGCGGTATTCCTCATCGGCGCGGATCGCCACGTAAGAAGTGACCTTATCGCCAGCGGCCAGCATGGGTCGAATCCAAGCTTCAAATGGCGCGAGTTTGAGCTGCCGTGTACACCAACGAGTTTGTGCCGAGGGCAGGAAGTGGTTGTATTCGCGCAGCCAAAAGTCGAAGTCGCGACGCGGGTTCAAACGGGCGATGGGCTTGCCAAGAAAGCCTTCCAAGCGCCCTAGGAATTCATAGACCTCGGGAAGCTCTTTGCCGGTGTCGGTGAAGAAGTAATCGACATCAAGGTCGGGGTAATGCTGTCGCACGTAGACGGCAAGCGCGGCGCTGTCCTTGCCGCCAGAAATACCTAAAACGTGCCGTTCAGCCATATGACTTCCCCTTGCGTGCGTCCTCTTCCACCGTCAGGCGCATGCCGGCCTTCGCCAGCGCGGCCAGCAGCACGTCGGTGCTGTATCCCTCTCCCTTGAGCGTTTTGGCCAAGCGTTCCGCCATCACCTCTACTTCTTCGCGGTGGCTGTCCGAGATCGAAAATGATCTGGACACCGTGCGCGTTTGCGCCCCTGCGCCTATCACCACGGCGAACGCTTCGCTGGTTGGCTTGCGCCCCTTCACGGACACGAAGGCCTCGGTCTGCCGAAACCTCAACGAAGCTTGGGCAATTTCGAGCAAAGCGACGTCGATGTCGCGGTCGTTCCAGTCGCGAGGCGGCTTGTTGGCCGCTAGGCTCAGAATGCCTTCGATGCTTTCCTTGCCGCCGTCATGCTTGGCCAAGCGAGTGGCAAAGGCATCTTGGCGCAGATCTCCCGTCACGCCGGACAAGGCTTGCGCCCGAGCTTGCAGACGATCCCAGCGGCCGTGGGGCGCGTCGAGGGCTTCGAGCATGGACGACTGGATGCGGCTGAGCAGGGCGTCGTAGGCTCCGGCAATTTCAACGATGGGGCCGCGAAGAGCCTCGACGTAGGACTGGCCGCTCGTGTTTTCGAGAAGCGCAGCCAAGTCGATGAATAGCACCTTATGCGGATCGCTTGCCTTAAGTAAAGTATCTCGCACGGCTCTGGCCTCTTCGCTAATCGTATGGGTGCGTTGGCTCCATCCGGGCAAGCCAAAGACCATTGCAACTAGACCACGAGCGGCTTCGAGCGGATCGCGCGTGCTGGCGGTCGCTCCGACCTCCGACAAGATTTCGGCGATGCCTGCTAGGATGCTGGTCTTTTGAGCGTCGATGACGATCCAGCGCATGGCGAAGTGCGATGGATCTTGTAGGTATTCATCCAAATCCGCATCGTCGACGCGCGGTATGAACATGTTGTTCTTGTAGAGTGCCAAATTGGCTTTGTGGGCCATCAAGAAGGCGGTGAAGATCACTGGCATGACGCCCTTGCGTACCCCATAAGGAGGCGCGGCCCACAGGTTGTGGATGTCGGCTACATTAATGCGACTGTTCGCATCAACAAACATAGCTCGCGTGGCCTTCCACAAATTGGTGAAGGTCGGCGCATGCTTGGCGTCCGGTGGGATGAAGCGCCACGCGCCATGCGCATCTTGGCGATGAAGCCCCGGCACACTGCCGCCGCCCAGCAAGGTCGCGTAGAGGCCGCGCTCGGCAGGGTATCCCTCGATGCCTAGATTTTCCGAGTCTTCATTGGCGAGCATGCGGTAAAGCAAGTCGCGTCGCGCCTTCACGCTGTTGCTCGAAGGGTTTTCGCGGTTGACCAGTTCGCTCCACAGCTTGGGGGCCGCCGGGAAGACCTCATCGGCGAAATCGGAGGCCAGCGGAGCGAGTCGAGTACCGCGTTCAAATTCTTGCTCGCCAGCAACCCATTTAGCATGGGCCACGGCTTCTCGAAGCTGCTCTTCCAAGTTTGCTCGGACAGCCGAAAGCCGCGCTTGCACTTCGCGCCGAGCCACAGGATCGCCATTGAGCTCGTGCCGAGCCTGAACGCTTTGCAGGGCCAAGAGTTCCGCGCCAAGATCCTCGATGCGGGAATGGTTTTGCGGCAGCCCAACGACTATCGGCCAAGGCTCAACCGAGGAATACTCGCGGCACTTGCGAAGTGACACGCTGTTGTTCGAGCCCGGCCCGGGCAGCGCCACCAAGAAGAGGCCGAACTCGCCACCCTTGGGCTTGAATTTTGCGGCGATCTTCGGGGCGTCTTCCAGCCGGCAAAGCGCCATGTTCATCCACCGCATGGTGCCGGTGTCGTGATAGTGCCGCTTGGCGATCACCGGGTAGAGGTTGGTCAAGCTCTCGAGAAGATCGAAGTCCACGCCAGGCATGGTCGAGCGGGCTTGGTTGGTCGCGCTGTCGATGTCGAAATCCGAGCCTTCGAAGACCGACCAGGCTCCGATGTGCTTTTTGAGAAGCACGACGCGCCACTTCGTCAATTGTTCGAGGGCGTCTTCTACCGTGTCACGGAAGTCAGGGTGCACCAGCTCTTTGAGCACCGCCGTCTCCGCCGCCAGTCCCGATCCGTTGCGGAACAAGTCGATGACGGCGATGTTCTTGATCAATGCGACATGCAGCGGGTCGGTCGATCTGGCTTCGGTGCGCTCGACGGCCTCCACGGCCTGAGCCCATCGATGTCCATCGTTAGACGCCAAGATCGCAGGCTCCAAGTTGGCCCTCAGATACTCCCAATAATCATTGGGTCGATACCATAGCCAATCAAATTTGTTGGTCGATTCTAGGTAAGAGCGAAAGCCATGCGGCTCGACGGACGCCAAGAAGCCGAAGGTGCTGCGCTCGTTTTGCCCGAATTGACGCTTGGAGATGGGACCGAGTAATGCGGCCATGGCCGGGTGCAGGGGCCAACAGGCCTCCAAGGCCTTGGCGAATCCTTCCCCCACTGCGGGCCGGCGCGCCTTGATCGAATTGGCGATGGCGAGCGATGCAGGCACCATCCAGGAAGGGGTGTGTTTGGATTCGATCGCGCGGCCGATGAGCTCAACCACTTCGTCGCTTGCAGCCACCAATGGGATGTCAGAGAAGCGTCCTTGAATCTTGGCCCAGTCGTCCCGCGTGTCGATGCCAAGCCGCGCAGCGTATTGGCCAAACGACTGATGCAGTATGCCGACGACGACGACTCGGCCTGACGTTCGCGCCGCAGCTTCGGCGAGCTCTTGAAAGAAATAGACATCGTCGCCTGAGCCCAGTGCAGAGGCTTCGAGGAACTTGCCCATTTCGTCGATGATGATCACGACACCGTCGGACTTGCGGCTGTCCGCGCACGCGCAGATCTCTTCGATCAGCGAGGATGCAGTCGCCTTGCGGCCGTCATGGTTGAAACCCAAGGCCTTGCGCAGGCCCCGCGAGAGCTCGCCAATGACGCTCGTGCGCTTGCCGACGACGGGAATGGTCAGCCAACCTTTTTTGTAGGGCAGGGCTTGATCGAAAGTCGGCATGCCATAGAGGTGAAGCGTCTCGCGAGCCTTGTGTCTCAGGCTCTTGTCAGCGCTCAGAGCGCTCGCGAACGCCACGGCGAGCGATGACTTGCCTCCCCCAAAGGGGCCGGTCCAAGTGAACGCTCGTTGATTGCTCTCCGAAAGCTGCTTGCACATGCTCTGCAATGCCGCCTGAGCGGTACCGTGGCAGATGTAGCCATCGAGCGCGTCATGACGCCCCAAATCGACGTCGATTTTGATGGAGCGTTGATAGTGGCGCGAGATTCGAACCATCTCCGACAATTTGATGTCTGCGTGATCAGGCATATGCTTTTTTGATCATTCGGTCGCTAAGCTTCTGTGTGAGATCGCGTTTTCTGTGAACTTGGCGCAGCCCTGCGGTGTCTGTCCACGAGAGCTCCTTACGGGTGAGCTCCTCGAGGCGCAAGAGGCGCTCCGCAACCGAGTCCTCATCCAACTTGAATACGCGTCCCGGCGAGCCCTCTCCGTAGGCGATCGCCTCGAAAGCCAACGAACTAAGACCAAGCGCCGTGCTCTTCCAGAAATCAATCAATGCATAAGCGAACATGCCGTCATGCAACGTGGGTTTGGGGCCTCGGCGAAACGAGAAGTGTCCCTTGCGCTCTTCGTAGATCAAACCCAACTCACCAAGCATGGGCTCGGCATAGTCCTCAGGCGATCCACCGGCAGAGCGTGGAGCATAGCCTCGGATGCAGGTCTCGATATCGCGCGAGATCGTCGCCATGGAGAGCTTGCGATTGGCATCGAGAGAGCGGGCGTATTCGGCCAACGGGGCTTCAAGATCCTCCCTCGAGAACGTGGGCGAGGTCACGAAGTTGAAGAGCCATCGCCATGTGGTGGCGCGATGCCCTCGTCCGGCGAGCCACCAATGCGCATACCAAGCCGTCGTTGGATTTTCTGCGTACGGATCGAGGCCTTCGTCGGCCAACACGGCCTTGGCATGATTGGTGATCGCGTAGGAGCCGGTGGGGGCGCCCTCTTCGGTGATGACGTTGCATGCGAGCGCCCAATGGCGAATCGCTGCGACCATGTTCTTGCCGACGCCGAATTCGGCGATGGCGTCCTCATTGGTGAAGGTGGCCTTGTGAATATAGTCGAGCGAGTTGGATCGGTCGTAGACTTTTTTGAGCCACATTTGGCGCAATGGGAAGGTTTCGTGCCCGGAAAAGTGGGCCGTTACGCATTCGGGTGCTGTGTTTTTTCCCATGCGTTTGATTCTACTGGAGAGGTTCGCCAGTGGGTGCCTCAAACACGCATACATTGCCGAGATCGTGCTCTGTGCTAGTCGTGCCCATCAGCCAAGGCGAGTGGTCCGGCCCTGTAAGTATATGATTTAAAAAGAGAAAATTATCTTTGCAATACTCGGAGGGTTGCTTGCACGCACTTCAAACGGTTCGGTGCCATCGCAACTTACTAAGCAAACCGGCCACCCGACGTGACGGTTGCGTCGTTCAAGGCTAGTGAGCCTCCTGCGCTTTCCGTAGTTGCTTGATCGGACTCTGTGGAAGCTGCCTTTCCAGAAGCGGCTTTGGGGGAAGAGGCATTGCGTTTCACTAAGATCAACCACAACGCCTTAACGCGAAAGATTGCCGCTGTCCCCCCCAATTGATCGCTAAACGACGTCGATATGTTGCACCTTCGTGCCGTCGACTGAAATACGCTTGCTCTTCTCCAGGCACTTCACTACCGCGTCAACATCATCGTCCGACAGCAATTTGCCGAACTTGTTCTTGATCGTGCTGCCGAGCGTCTTTCGCGTTGCCGGACGCGTTTTGGGATACAAGGCAAACTGTTCAAGAATTACCGCAGTTCTCGCCTCCGGAGTAGTGGCGGTTGTGGTCTTTACGAACGGTACATCCAGGATACTGACGGAACGCGTGCAGAAAATCTTTCGACTCTTCAGGTGTTCGATGAGTGGATCGAAGCCTTTGTCCTTCGCGATAATGTGAAAGTAAGCCGTTGTGTCTGTGGCTGCGATTTGACCGATATAAAACGCAATATGAAAGTCGAGAGCGTTCTTGCCAGAGCGTGCCATGCGAATGTACTCGACCCGCTTGCCCATGGGTTGTAGTGCAGCAGCCTTTTCTATTGAAATATCCTTCTGCATAGCACCTACAAAGACGCGAACATGAACGTGCTCATGGTCGAGCAATTCCATTGAGTCGGGTTGAACGTTTTCCCAATCAATTAGTACGTAGTTGTTCCGCATATGTGGCTCCTGACTAAGAACAGAGCCTCGCGCGGCGTCCGGGGATACAAACGATCTGGGCTCTCGCGGCTCTCATCATTGCAGGGTGCTACCACGTGCCCCATCATCCTTTGCGGGCAACAAATTCGCAAATCGACCTTGCGCGCCGTCACCCCGGACGAACTGCGGTGGCAAGATGGTGCGGCGCTTTTTTGATGGTGGCTTCGGCAAGATCGTGCATTGCGCCATCCACGTCCCATGTCGCGTTTCGAGCGTGAAGCTGGCGACATCCAGACGGTGCGGAAAGTTGGCGAGCGAACCGTACTTTTCGTAAATCTCTTCGACGCGATTGAGGTACTTTTTCGGCAGAGCCCATGCCTCAATGACCGTGAAAACGTAATCCGCCTCCGCCTGTGCGGCTGCTGCGGCGATCATGGTGGCAGATCGATCCTTCGTTTGGTCGTTGCTGCTGTCAAGGATCACGGGAATCACGGTGTTGTTGCTAAACGAGCCGACGAATGCGATTGGCGTTAGCGCCTCACCGTTTTCGAGAAAGCCTTTCGCCTTGGCAACAATGGGTTCAATGTGCCGGAGGTAGGCGGGCGGTATTTGCATGGGTGAAGCAATTCAGTTCGCGGCGGTCATGGCGACGGCGGTTTTGTATTCTTCATCAAGCCCGCTGCCTGTGTCTGCGTCGTTGTTGAATTGGCGAACTCCGACATGCATCATGGCCAGCAAATTCAATCCAGAAAACGTTTCATCGGGAAGTAGCTTGACTTCGTAACGCTTGTCCGCGTTGTTGGTGTCGAGCCCCGAACGACCGAGCACGGCAATTTCCAGCGTGATCTGGCCGACCAGCGCAGGAGTCATCAGCCGAAATCGTTTGATCGCTTCGACCATGTAAAAAACTGCATCCATGCGCAGGTTCCCCACCGCCTTGCTACGCACTGTCGCGGCTGCCAGCCGTGTCAATCCCTTCCGCGCTTCTTCGGCGACCGCGTGCGCCGGGTCTACAGTCAATATGCCCCTGTAGAGCTGATCGGACTCGGTTCGCGCGTCGTTGCCGTCGCTCAACTCAAGCAGCTTTGCCAAATTGAGGCGTGCGTAAAAGTCATCCGGATCAAGCGTCAGCGATTGCCGTAGCAGACGCTCGGCATCCGCGTCCTCACCCGCGCGTGCGGCAAGAGCGCCCAGCGAGCGCACGGCATACTGATTGTCGGGCTCCAGTTCAACCGCGCTCTGAAACGCTGCCTTGGCCTCGTTAAACTGGCCCGTGGCAGCAAGCGCGACACCCAGTGCAACGCGACCATTAACGTGATCAGGTGCCAAATCGAGCAAATGCTGGAACAGCGAAATGGACTCTGCTTTGTCGCCCATTTCGGACAAGCACAGCGCGTAGTCGTACAGAACCGCCGTGTCGTGCGGATTGACGGCGTGTAACTGCTGGAGGAGGTCGCGTGCGCGTGCAAACTCACCCTGCCTTGCCAGCGTGACCGCTTGTTGATGAGTGGTATCCATGTGCTAATTTTGACGCAAGCCGACTTCGCACGCGCTAACCGCATTCCGTGGCAACAGCCGAGCAATTCGTGGTCTAAGGCGTTCATGTTCTCAGTTCACGGAAATATTCATTACCGTGAGTTAACAACACAAGGTAAACAGTAGATATTCTGAAGCAGCGTTTATGTCAAATCGATGAAGGGGTGACCGTTATGCGAGGTGACAAGCGTATTTGCTCTGCGATGCGGCGTGTGTCGAGCGACTGCTATCGGCCAAAAGAAGACCTTCAAAGAGCGACATGCAAGCGGCGACAAATGGCGGCCCCGTTTGCGCTGACAGTTATGCGCCGCAGGGTCGGCAAGGGGTGAAAGTAAGACAAATCGCAAACGGCAGGGCAATGTTGACACACGCGTCTATTCAGCCGAAACTCGCCGAGTGCGTAACGCAAATCAAAGAGGAAGACGAATTTCGCGGAACGCCTCTCCAAGCTGGAGAGCTGCACTTCGCCGATCCCCCATGTCAACCAGCATGTCAAGAATTCGCAGAAACTTTTGAGCCAACGCCAACGCCATCGGTGCGTCTCGGTGCGCAAAATACTGGACTAACTCCGCAATGCGTGCTGCATTGAACGTTCCGTGCCAACCCTTCAAATTTTCCGTTCCCTCGCCAAGAATCGCGAGCACTTGATCTCCGAAAGCTTGGGCAGGGTAGTTAACCTTAGTTCGCTCACAGAGCGTCAAGAACACGTCCATCACGGACGACGACCACCCGCCGGCGCGAACGAAGCGATCGATGAGTGGCAAGATGCGGGCAATCTCTGACCAATCGCCATTCACGTAGCGAGCCGCCATGGGCGCACTTTCGACTGATACAAACATCAAGGTACGAACAAGCTCGGGTTGATTGAAGCCTGAGAATTCTCCGCTCCGATACGCGTCCCGGTTGAATGTTGAGGATTGCAGCAGTCGCCCGAGACAAAGGTCGAGTGTCGCGACCGCATCTGCGGGAACTACCGGCGCATCGTAAACATAGGCGCAAATGTAAGAGCGCGCAAATGGAGCGAGGAGATCCCAGCATTTGTCATCCTCGAGTTTCAAAACCGGATCGAGGAAGCGGGGACGAAAATCGACAAGCGTGCGTAGGCCAGCCAGTCGACCCAGCACCACACCCAAAGAGTCGGTCCATTGCAAAATACTGGTCGCTGAGAGATTTCGGCGTGCCGATTTCGCCCAAGGTGGCGCAATTTTTTTGTTGGTCCAATCGAGAACACCCTCAATAAAGTCCAGGAGCGGCGCTTTTGCACTACTGTTTAGAACTTCAAACAACGGTATGCAGCTAAGGAACTTCGCGGCCTGTGTGGAGTACCAGAATACATCGGGCTCATCCCAGCCCATAGCGTCGTCGTCGCCTTCATGCAATTGAACGATTTGATGGCTATGGTGCCTTTTGGTCGGAGTTACCTTCACCCAAGCAGGTGGCGGTAGCGGAAGGGGCACCCATTCGCGTCCGCTTTCATAGACCGTAAGTGCTTCCGTGACCGCCGCTTCGGCTGTACGCGTTGCATCGGGCGTATCAACCGCTCCATCAGATTCACCGCGCGGACGTCGCGGCGCGTGGCAAAGCGAAAATGCCAAGAACAGAGCGGCCCAAGTCAACTTGGGGTACATGCGCCAAAGAGTGCAGGTCTGTGCAAGCGCTGTCAGCGAAACTGCCTCCAACGGATGGGCAACAAGCCCGAGGAGATTGACTGCTGCGCCGTGCTCGATTATTCCCGAACGCATGTCGGCCGCGAACCCTCGCGCTGCAAAGATTGACGGATGCCAAGGAATGATGGAGGTATCCGGCCACACTCGATCAGATCGCTCTGGCACCTTGACTGCGCGCACCAATGCGTCCCGAGCCCAGTCTAGGTCCTCTGTTGAACGCCCCTCGCGGCAATTGAGGGCGATAGCCGTAGCGGCAGCGACTGCGCTTCGCTGCATTTCCAGATGCATGTCATCTTTCTCGCGCTTGGATGCTACGAATGAGCCCGCAGCGTCCACCCGCCTGGCCAGAGCAATTGCGCCGTCAACTGTGAATGAAGTGTCTAAGGCGTTTCCGTCAAAATACTTAGACGCCCACATCCATAAGCTTGATAGCCTTAAATATTCAGTCGCCTCTTCAGCCTTGGCAACATTTTCAGGCTCAGCGGCCGATGGGCTGACGTGGTAAATCGCAACTTGATCTGAATCCGCTTGCGTGCGATAGGCCTGATAATTTTTCGGTTCCGCCAGCTCTGTGTATTGAAGGGCCTGAGCTTTGAGACGCTCACACACTTCCGGAATATTGCGTTGCTCCTCGTACTCGTATGGCAGATCATTTATAAAATTGAGGATTGCTTTGCGAGTTCGCTCGCGGATTGGCTCCGCTGCAAACATGAAGCGAGGCACCATATATCGAAGCTGCGTCTTACGGACCTGTCGAGCATTTGCTGTTTGCACTGCCTCGGCGTGAAGTAGGTCCGTGGGACGCATGAAACCAATTAAGTTCGCGGTTGATGATAGGTCTTGCCCAAACCGGTTGTGGTCTGCGGCTAGGAGGCGCTGCGAGGTGAGAAGAGGCAACGTTGCTTCGGACACTGTCTCCGTGTGGAGCGCAAGCATCGATGCGACACCCAAGATCGCGATGCAGTCGTTCCCCTCGACGACTTGCTGAATCAGCTCGTCCACCGTTCGACCGCGCTCAAGCTGTGCGAAGCACCATTCCTCAAGCGCCATAAATCCGCACCCGATTGCTTTCGGTGCCCACGTGGACCGAAACCAAAGATACTCGCGCTCGTTGCCCCAGAACCTCTGCTCGCCCCACGGAAACTTTAGCGTCAGCGGAATGGGTGTACCGCTGTGGTAGCGTGAATGACGATGTAGCTGTTGCCACGCACTCATCGCGTGATTGCATAGCTCACGAAAAAACCGTAGTGCCTCGTCCGGCGACGCATTGAAAAGCGAGTGAAATGGTTCGCGGAGCGGCGAAGGCGGCCAAAAGCCGCGAAAGTTATCGTTAATCGACAGCCGTTCCCAGTCATGGTCACCAAAATCGCCCACACCATAAGACGAAAATAAACCCTCGAGCCACAATTTATCCTTTCGGGTGCGCTCTGCTTCCGGTTTGGCCAAAATGGCATTGCGCATTTCATCTGCGTCATCATGCTCCTGCTCCTCACGGCTGACCTGGTCATCGGGGAGTTCGTCGCGCAGGAATGCTAATGAAAGCTCTACAACGGAATGAGGTAGCGATTGGGCAAGAAAGGGAGAGTAGGCGACGATGTCGCCGAAGGCATCGTCACGTATGCGTTCTGAATGGATGACCCGCTGCAAATATTCGGCAGCAAATTCGGGTTCGGCTCTTGAAGCTTTTAGGATTAGACCGCCAATGGATTTTCGGAACGCTTTGGGGTCGAGCACCTCTCCCCAAAAGGCGGAATTCTCGCTGGGCCTGTCTTCGGTACTTGTGGCATCAAGGCTAGCGAGCCAGGTCGCACATTGATTCAGAATGGCACGAGAGGTTGGATTGGGAACGCTTGCTCGCGCGTTCTGCCAAACTTCGAAGATCGCGACTATTTCCGGATACAGTCTTTGCGGGATGTCCGAGATGCGTCGGAGCATGAAGTCGATGAGTCGCCGCCACGCTGCGAAGTCAGAAGGCCAACCGAGAAAATCGGCGAATCGTTGCCGTTGCTCCTGCGGTAGTTCGGAAACGAGAATGTTCGTATTCGGGGCGGTCTTCTCAGCCTGAAACCAGACGAGCGCCTTCCTGAAGAGTCGGAAGTCGTCGGCAAAGACAGCCATAGCGAATTGGACTTCGTCGACTTCGAACCCCGCGGTTCCAAGAGGCCCGATCAGCCACGCTCGAAGCCATTGTGATCTGAGGTGTGAAACCTCGGATTGGGCAAGGTATGCCGCCCAGTTTTTTTGCTGCGCATATTCCCATTGGGAGGCGAGTTCGACAACGCGCGCGACAGCAGGCGGCTCGCCGCACATCTTGATCTCATCGATCCAGTGAGAACCCCGAGCGGCCAAAACATGGAAGAAGGCCCATTCAAAGAAAATATCGTGAGAGAAGCGAACGGAGATCCCTTCACGAGCGTTTTTGAGAATGCCGTCCGATTTAAGATCGTTGATGTGTGCGACCGAGGTGAGCTGGTCAAGGCTTATGGGCTGGCTAAGCTGGCTAGCACACACACGGGCCAAGTTGAGCAGCGCGAGTTGGCGTTCTATCGCGCTTTGACCAGTCTCGTTGTAGCCACCGCGCCGCCACCAGTTCTCGAGCAGATCGACTTCAGATTGCGGAGCGAACGTTGGGGCGCTGGGATCGTTCACGTAACTCTGGTGCAGCACCTTCGCAAAAAAGGGGCGTCGGACTATCTCTTTCACGTGAGTTGATCCAAACAGAAGTGGCCTCAAGTTTGGCTTGGCTTTTGCGAGCACTTCGGCGTCGTAGTCGTTCAACTGATCAATGTTTAAAGTCTCGACTTTCACAACATTCAGCAGATCGCCTAACCAATTGCGAAGTACTTCAATGCCTGTGTCACGAAGAGAGACAACAACACGCCAATTGTCGAGCAGAGGCGAATTGACGATGGCGCGAACAACATCAAGGACGACGGGCTGGTGCAGTTTCTCAATTCGATCAATCGCGTCAATGAAGAAAGTGGGCGTGCCAGCGGCCCCCACCTCTACGAGAAATTGGTCCAGAGGAGCAACCGAAAGCCCCTGCGCGGTTGCGTAGCTGATCCAGCTGTTGCCTTCGAGCTGTTCGGCTTTGAGGAAAAGGACAGGCCCTCGCTGCAACGCCTGCAGTACAGCTCGCTTCACCACAACTGACTTACCGCTGCCCGGCAGACCACGGACTTGGACAATACGAGCCCTTGTGAGTTTGGCGCTCAGGTCGGCAAGCAGTGAGTTTCGATCAAGTTTCGTTCCTCCAACATCGTCTGAAATTTGGTTCGCGTAACTCTTTGCGATTTCGGTCAGCTTGTCGAGGTCGAGGCGAAAGGAGGTGGTGCCGCGAAGCCGAGCAAGCGGTGCGATCAAGCGAACAAGCCGCGTGCGATCAAACTGGCCTGACTTTCCGGCTGATGCGCGAGCCAACTGTACGACCCGCGACCAAACAAGAGGCGCCTTGGCGGCATCTTCAATGGCCAGGCAATCCCGGATGCGATTGATTGCCTCAGGCGGATCAGTTGCACCTTCGCGAAGCAGATCCAACTGGATGAGGACGAAGTGCGCAAGGAACTGATGCACCTCCACAGTCGTGCACTTCGCCCCCGTCGCTTCTTCTAGTAAAGTGGCCACGTCCTCCCTGACGGTTTTGATGTCAGCGCCAGCACTCCCCCCGACCGCGAATCGAGCATCGAAATGCTCAGCATCGAGACTTTCACGAGCCCAATCGCAGAGCGTCTTTAGCGCTCGTTCTTTGGCCGGAGTGACTGTGCCAACTGCTGTTCCGTAACGGTCAACATTGAGGCGGAAATCGCCCTTCTTGAGAGTAGCCCAACTGTCGCGGATGATCTCGCGAAAGTCGGTATTCGTCTTTGCCTTGCTGATCGTGAGTGAACGTTTCACCTGAAGGCTAAGGCGAGCCGCACTCTTTGCGGCATCTTCAAAATCGACGATCACATCATCCAGCGGTTCTCCGAAGTCGCGTTGCTGAACCGACACGCGCACGACAGTTCGGTCATCAATTCCAGGTGCATACGCCTCGGCCAGCAATGCGGCGAGATAGAACGCAGCGCAGTCGCCCTCAAAGGTGAAGCCTTCGCCGCCAGCAAGTTCAGGTGATTGCGCCATATGTTGCTTGATAGTTTTCCTGCGCGGCAGTGAAAATGGTTATTGCGCGTTTTTGCCGAGAACGCGCTCGCCTCGGGAGGATCGAGTCGGTTCTAGCATAGACCTAGCCAACCGTCAGCCGCGTTGTACTTCCTCGGTCCAACGGGATGCGGCCGTTGTCAAATTGCGTTCAAGCCCGCCTATTGGTCTGCGAAGCACTGTTTGACCAGTGATCGCTTTTGGCCGAATTGAGCCAACCGCTAGCTTTGCATGAGCGACGGGTCAGCGGCTCTTGCATTTGGCCATGTCGTGCTCGTTCGCAATCCACGTAATTCAGGTTCAAAGTACTGCTCCCGCAATCGCCTGTTAGGAGGGCATCATGGAGAACATTGAATCTGTTTCGTCGTCGCGTGAACCGTGGAACAAAGGAAAGCTGGTGGGACAAAAAGCACCGCTACGCCTGAAAGACATCTGGGCCATTCGTGTTCGCTTGCAGTTGTCAAATCGAACACGTGATCTGGCACTGTTCAATCTGGCGATAGACAGCAAGCTGCGCGCGTGCGATCTGGTCAAGTTGAAGCTTCGTGACATCGCGCATGGCGATCAAATCTCATCGCGCGCCACGGTGATGCAGCAGAAGACTGGACGTCCGGTGCAGTTCGAGATCACGGCGCTGACCCGCGAGGCGGTGACGGCGTGGGTTCGTCTCACCAGCATTCGCCACGACGGCTATTTGTTTCCGAGCCGCTGTCATGCTTCGCCGCACCTGTCGACGCGACAATATTCGCGAATCGTTCACTGCTGGGTTGAACAGGCGGGACTCGACTCACAGTCCTACGGTACGCACACGATGCGGCGCACCAAGGCGTCACTGATCTACCGGCGAACTAAGAATTTGCATGCCGTGCAGATTCTGCTGGGTCACACCAAGATCGAGAGTACTGTGCGCTATCTGGGCATTGATGTCGATGATGCCCTTGAGATGGCGGAGCACACGGAGGTATAGCACGTGCTCCGCGTTCTTGGAGTGGTGGAAAGGCCGTCAGCGGTTCAAAGCAATCGGGAGGGCCACTGGCGGCTATTGGCCGAAAGCTGCCACCAAGTGACAGTCGAAGCCGCAGAAACTCATGTTGTTCGAAATGGCACCGAAGCGGTGCAAAAGTCACAGTTACAGTCTAACTGTGATGATTTTTCAGTCTTACTGCGATGAACTCCAAAAGTCGAGATTTTTTAGAAAAGGCGTTTGCTCGTTTCCGCGTCGCAATTGTATGCAAACTTTAGTTTTCAGTAATTACTATCAGTTGATTGCAAGTAATTACCGTAGTACGATTACAACTAGGCGCGAAACTGGCCAATACCGCCTGCACACCGCATTTCGGAAACCACGCCTTCAGGAGGAAAGATGGCAGAAACCGTTGTAGAAGCCATGTCCCTCGCGACGACGCATCGCTTCAATCTGCTTTTCGGCGTGTACGAGTCCGATACGCACGCCAAAGACCGGCTCAGGCTACTCACCGGCGAGGGTGGCTGGAGCGACTGCTACGCTGGTGTCGAAACGCGCCCGAATGCCACAGCGTTGATCACGCTGTTTCGCGTGGCACAAGGCGACGCCGTGGCATGGGCGCGCCGTTAAATTGCAGCGCTTCTGGTTCCCAACGGTCCTTGCTAGCGGGGGTAGCGGCGTTGTTTGAGACCCGCTGGGCCGATTTTCGGGCGGCGCTCGAGAAGTTCGCCCATCTCTCTCCCGAATGCATGGGACATCCATCGGAACCGGTCGAAGCGTGCCAGCCACCGCGTATCCACTTATAATGTAGCTACGTGTCTACATAATGGAAGTGCGAGAACACTATGATGACCATCACAACCTTATCAAGCCGCGAATTCAACCAAGATTCGAGCAAAGCGAAGCATGCCGCGCAAAGCGGCCCGGTCATCATCACGGATCGGGGTCGTCCCGCCCATGTGTTGCTGACCTTCGCGGACTACAAAAAACTCACCGCACAGCCGACGCGAATGACCACGCTGCTGGCCATGTCAGCGGCTGGAGATTTCGAGTTCGACCCGCCAAAGTCGAATGACATCGCCCAAGCGGCGGACTTTTCGTGATGTACCTGCTCGACACCAACGTCGTCTCGGAGTTGCGCAAAGCTCACAACGGAAAGGCCAATGTGCATGTCGTGGCGTGGGCGAACGCGGTTGAGGCCTCCGATATGTTTCTTTCGGTGATCACGATTCAGGAATTGGAAATTGGCGTGCTGCTCGCTGAGCGGCGTGACGCGGCTCAAGGTGGGCTGCTGCGCGCCTGGCTTGAGACACAGGTGATACCCGCGTTCGCCGGTCGCCTCCTGCCCGTCACCACCGAAATCGCACGCCGAAGTGCTCAACTTCATGTGCCCAATCCGCAACCGGTACGTGACGGACTGATTGCGGCCACCGGGCTTGTGCACAACCTGGTGGTGGTGACCCGCAACGCGCCGGACTTCACGACAAGCGCAGTTGCACTACTCAATCCATGGAACACGCAGGTAACCGCGTGAGCGAAGACGCTCGAACGGACAACTGCACCATCGCCATCGAGCAACTCGCCAAGCACCGCGCCGCCACCGGTGCGGTGATGACGCTGCTCGATCTCCAACGCTGGTTCGCCGATGAACTCAAGCGCCGTCCGAGCACCTCCACGCTCGCCAAAGCGCGAAAGGCATTCCTCGAAGCGCTCAAAGCGCCCGATCCGAAAACCGACGAAATGCGCGCGTTTGAGCGTGCGTTCGCAACCGCCATTACGCCCTATCGAGAGCGAGCGGAGTTCGCCGAGCGCGGCGAGCAAGAAGCACTAAAGGCGGCCGATATCGCCGTGGCCAGTGCCGATCAGGCGCTCCTGGTCGCGCAGCAACGGTTTGAGGTGCTGCTGGCGGACGCCGTAAAAAAGGCGGATGAGGCAGAGCTGATGCGCAAGGCGGCGTTGGAGGCCACTGAGAGGGCGTTGGGTAGCCTGAGTGGTCGCCTTGATGCAGCCAAAGAAGAGCTCAGCCGCGCCATGTCGCGTGAGGCAACAGCAGAAGCACAGCGCGATGGCGCGTTGGCCGAAGCGATCAATCTGCGAGGACGCCTGGCGCAGTCTCTGGCAGAAAACAGGCGGCTGGTTGAAACACACGCTGAAGAGATGAAAGCCGGGCGTGCGCGATCCGACGCTCGTGAGGCCCGAGCGTCCGAGCAGATGAGTGAGACGACAAAACACTGGGCGGCACACGTCACGACGTTGCGCACTGAACTGTCAGAGCTCGCCAGAAAACTTGCCGGCGCTGAAACCGCTCTCCTCGCAGAAAAAGCTGATCACGAGAAAGCGCTGGTACGTGCGCGACAAGAAAGCATCAACGCGGTGTCCGACGAAATCAAGCGCCTCTCGGATGTGCTGGGTGGTGTCAATGCGCTCTACAACACGCATCTGGGTTCGGTGCGATCCCAGGTCGAGGCATTGACTGACGCCGTGTTGAGTCTTGTGCAACAGATCGATGCAAAGACGATCAATCTCCCTGAAGCCCTGCAACAACCGGCAGCGGACGCGGCAAAGAAATAAACCCGCTTGAAAGCGCCATGAATCCAACGAAAGAACAAGTCGAGGCCGTTGATCTTTCGGTCAAAGGCGCGCTGCGCGTGAACGCCTACGCCGGTAGCGGCAAAGCGAACACTTTGAAGTGGTCGTCTCAGAAAACGGAATTTAAAGCACGCTAAGCCTCTAGCGTTGCCGCCAGCTTGGTCTTGGGAAGCCAGTCAGGCGGTGCTCGCGTTCGTGCAACGCCACCCGATTGCCGAGAGTTGGGGGCGTGCTGATCTGGCCTCCGCCGACATGACGAGCATGGAGACCACCAAACGGGTCTGGCAGGCCCGCATGGACCCGCGCAGGAAC